>QWBY01000786.1_pt1 | contig 20924 bp, 19 predicted proteins | sample 1972471 | NCBI WGS metagenome assembly QWBY01 (sample SAMN09866722, study PRJNA288562) | Human gut metagenome isolate term6_stool, whole genome shotgun sequencing... | reverse complement strand
GAATGATGGAACTTAGAAAACTTGCTAGAACACAATTAATGTCACTTGAAAAACTTGGTGATAGTGGCATTAAAAGATTAGAAGGAAAGTAATAATAACATTTAGTATTTTATTAGATAAACAAATTAGAATTTATCGAAAGAGAGGACTGCAAGGCCATATGAAGCATGAAGAAATAAGAGGAAAAAAGATTATACTGCGCAGACAAAGAGAAGAAGACGCTCCGTTTTTCGCCTATTGGTTTAATCAGCCGCAGGTTATGTTTCAATGCGGATTTGAGAAGACAACCGATGAAGAAGAGGAGAAAAGAACTATTAACGTCAGCCACAAATCGGAAGACTCGGTTTGGTTTACGATTACTGATCTTGACGGTAATATTATTGGCGAGACCGGTTTGCTCCGTATGTTTCCCGCGTGGCACCAAACCGATCTGACGATTATTATTCCAGACCCTGAAATGCAGCATAAAGGATATGGTTCGGAAGCAATCCGCATCATGCTGGACATGGCATTTCATGAGTATGAGATGCATCGTGTCTCGATCGGCGTGGTAGGGTTGAATACAGATGCACTGGAATTCTACAAGAAAATCGGTTTCAAGCAGGAAGGTATTTTAGAAGAGGCATATTATTATAACGATGAGTACAGCGATTTTATAATGATGCGAATCCTTAGCCAAGAATGGAAATAAGCGACAAATTTCAGTTTGTAGCATTAACAATCCACCTGAATATGCAATTTTCATTTAGGCTGTGTATAGCGCAAAGGTTTTTAAGTCCATGCACCAAGAGAACGAGTGCTAGCGATGTTCGATTGGCTATGCATGCCTTATGCCAGAGTTTACAAAGAGACGGAACGAAGTGAACGTCGATTTGCTTAAACTTACGGTAGGACTTATAGTCCTAAGTTCTTCAATTAATTATCATCTCAAGAGTTTTGACTGAGGGTCTGAAGAGGGAACTTGACATTAAATAATTTATGAGAGCTTAGGCTCTCTTTTTTATGCCTCTCATCAATGCGGCTGTTCTTGCTTATAAAAGTTTATTGTGGTATAATAACAGTTAAGGGAGGTTTTACTATTACCACTACAAGCATCAAGAAAAAGTTTTTCTCCTATATAATACCGTCGCTCTCTGCCATGATCATATTTAGTTTATACTCAATGGTTGATGGTTTCTTCGTGAGCAAGTACGTCGGTGTCGAGGCACTTAGTGCAGTTAATATTTCAATGCCATTTATCAATATAGTCTTTGCGCTTGGTATAATTGCAGCGGTCGGCTCTCAAACGATGTGCGGAGTTTTTATCGGCAGAAAAAACTACATGAAGGCAAACAAGATCTTTAGCTTCAACATATTAACCGTGGCAGTGCTATCGGTCTTATTGACTCTTATTTTTTATTTCAATTTAGATAGGATAGCGACACTTTTGGGTGCAACTGAGGACCTAAAGCCGCTTGTCCTAAAGTACATTGGCTACATAGTCTACTTTGTGCCATTCTTAATGATTTCGTATAACTTCGAGGTCTTGGTCAAGGTCGATGGTTTTCCGCGTCTTGCGGTCGCAACCGTTATCACTTGCGGACTAAGTAATGTCATCTTGGACTATGTCTTCGTCGGACTCATGGGCAAGGGCCTAGAGGGCGCGGCGGTCGCAACAGGTATCTCGCAGGTCATCTCGACCGTGGTCTACCTTATCCACTTCACACTTGGCAAGTCGAACCTGGAGTTTGTCGAGGTCAAGTTCTCATTTGACACTCTTAAGTCCATATTCTCCTTGGGTGTTGGCGACTTCGTCTCAGAGGTCGGCATCGCGATGATAGTTTTGTTCTACAACATATTCATAATTCGCTTCCTAGGTGAGAAGTCCATCGCGACTTTCTCTGTCGTAAGCTATGTCAATAACCTTGCGCTCACATGCTTTGCAGGCATCACGCAGGGCACGCAGCCACTTTTGAGCTATTATTATGGTAAGAGGGACTACGATACACTCAAGAAGCTCTTCCGCTACGCAAGCTTTGCGATACTTATAACGGGAACGGTCTTTTTGCTCGCTTCGCAAGTTTTAGCAAGAGAGATCTTCAATATATTCTTAGATGTAGACGAAGAGACCATGCTCTACTCGATACATTCGCTAAGAAAGTTCTCAATCTCATTTATGATTACAGGCTTCAACGTCTTGATAGCCGCAGTCTGTGTTTCATTCTTGAAGCCGAAGTACTCGGTCGTGATCAATGTCTTGAGAAGCTTCGTGATGATCTACCTCGCACTCTTTGTCTTGACAATGATCGAGCCAACGCTAATATGGTTTGCTTCGAGCGTATCAGAAGCTATGACCCTGGTCTTTGCATTTGTATTTTATAAGAAGCTGAGTCGAGAAAATAGAGAACGATATGAATAATTTCTTACTAAAATACAAAAGGCTGTGAGATTAATCTCACAGCCTTTTTATATTATCTGATATCTATAACTTCGTCGTATTCAATTTCATCGTTAGAGTCAGGACCTATAACTGCAAAGCTTGCATCTTCTAATCTCTTCAATTTATCCACGTACTTTTCTTTTAACACGTTCAAATCTGTATCTAAGATCTCTCTATATGCCTTTAGGTCGTCTTCTTCACTCATTCCTTGCAGCATTCTTACGAAGGCAAGCTTACCTTTTTGTCCCTTGCCATATGCCTTATTGTACTTAAGTGTCGAGGCGATCTTTCTTCTTTCAAGCTCGTCTTTATCAAGTTCGAAGCTCTTCAAGAAGTCTGCGGACTTTCTCATCACTTCAAGGCTTCTTGCAAGGTTTGGATCTCTAAATGTAAACTCTGCAAGGTAATCTATGCCGGCATTTAGTCCATCGCCGTAGGCACCGCCCTTGGCACGTATCTCTGTGTGAAGGTAGTCGTTTGAGACTATCTGTCTTAGCACTTCGACGTCGCCACTATTGTCCTCGTCTACATCTGTTGCTACAGCGTTGAAGTAGACTTTGGACGACACAACTAGCTTTGTGTTCTTCTTATCCCTCTTATGCTCTGTGCACACAGCAGCAGCTGGGATGCTCTCAAGTGAGGCTTCAAGTGCGGCTACTGCCTTGTCAAGCTCGTCTATCCTCTCTTCGTAGGAGTAGTGAGAAGTGAAGCCTTCCTTCCTAAACATAGTCTTAAGTAGTCTTTGATAGTCACGAATCTCCTCATCCTTAAGTTCATCGAAATTAGCTTTGAGCTTCTTTACGTGTATGAACTTTTCTATACCATGGAGCTTAAGTGTAAGTCTTTCTTTCTCAAGTGTTTGCGCTTTCGCCACGTCCATGGCAATGTTGGAGGCGATATTCAAAACGTTGTTGTCGAAGTCTGAGACGCTCTCCAAAACGTTCATCTTTAGTACTTTTTCATCACTTGGGTCGGAGCATTTGATGATCTCATCTATGAGCTTCATTGCATCAGCTGCCTTGTCTTTAGTAAACTTTGCGCTGCATTGAACGAATGGCGTAAGCTTACCACTCTTATAATTCTTCACTACGCTTGAAGCGAAATTTATCGAGCCAGTAGTTTTGAATATGTCTGTCTCAAGTTTTTCTCTAGATGACTTCGTTGTCTTGATGTCTGCTAAGAGATCAACAAGGTTTGCGACCTTGACGTAGTCTTCTTCGGCTATGTGCGAGATGTCGAAGAATAGGTTTAGGTAGCAGATCTTGCTGTCTTCTTTGGAGTAGTATATAAAGTCATTGACCTTCTCAAGTGGCAGCTTTTCTATATCACGCGGCAAGTCCTCTAGCTTAAGAGCGGGTATTGACGCGATTGCTTCCTTTGTATCAGGCTCTTCTTGCATAGCCTTAAGGTCTTCATTCTCCTTAATCAGTGCATCAAGCTCTTCTGGACTTAGCGAAGCCTTGTACTTATTAAGCTCGTCTCTCTCTTCTTCGTCCCTTTCCTTGTAGAAGTCCTTCACAGGGTAGAAGTCCAGCATCTTGACGTCCTTATGAGCAGCATTTACAAAGTTTATAAAGGCGCTCTCATCCTTTTTAAGCTCATCAAGTGTCTCGTTGAAGGCAAAGGCGCTCGCAGGTGACTTGTCAAATAGCCACATAGCTACCGACTTTAGCGCAAGAGCTATGCCCTTAGTAGCAGTGTTTGCGAACTCCTTAAGTGTGAAGTCCATAAGGTTTAGAACCGACTCATATATGTCCTTGTTGATCTTGCCTGACTTTATGGCATCTAGCTCATCTTCAACAGCCTTTTTAAACTCCTCAAGCGTACCCGGCTCGGCATCCTTTAGTATAAGGCTTAGGTCTGTGTAATTGCCATTACCATAGCCATAGTTGGAGTAGCTCAAAAGGTCGGAAGCTATGCCCATCTCTTGGATCTTTTTCTTAAGAGGGGAGTTGGAGAAGTAGCTAAGGTACTTACTCAAAAACTCTGTCATTATGCTATCACGCGTATTGTCGATAGCGCCTGTAACGAAGGCGTAGGCGTAGTTGTGCTTGTCTGAGACGTCGTTTGGGTAGGCGCGCTCATAGACACACTTCTTAGGCTTAACTAGCTTCATGCCAATATTGTTCGCTACATCCTTGTACTCGTAGGCGGATAGAAACTCGTCTAAGTGCGCTAGCTCTGCGTCCACATCGCCATCACCATAAAGCACGATGTATGAGTTCGATGGGTGGTAGTGCCTTTTGTAGTAGTCAAGAAGCTCATCGTACGAAAGCTTTATGATCTCATACGGGTCGCCGCCTGAGTTGTACGCGCAGTAGGAGTCTGGATATAGCTCCTCTTGCATAGCTTGGTAGATGAACTCTTCTGAGGAAGACATAGCTCCCTTCATCTCGTTATATACAACGCCTTGGTATTTAATTTCTTCATCTTTATTAAAAATTTCGCGTCTAGTGCCTTCTTGAAGGAAGACTCTCTTGTCTGTTAATAGTCTCGGATTGAAGACAGCATCTAGGTAGACGTCCATAAGGTTGTAGAAGTCTTTCGCGTTTCTTGATGATATCGGGTAGACAGTCATGTTTTGGAAAGTCATCGCGTTTAGGAAAGTCGCAAGTGATGACTTCGCAAGGTCCATAAACGGCTCCTTCGTTGTGTACTTCTTCGAGCCCGATAGAACCGCGTGCTCAATGATGTGCATGATGCCCTTCGAGTTCTCAGGTATAGTTCTAAAACCTATCATAAAGGCTTTGTTGTCGTCGTCGTTCTCAAACTTTATGACCTTAGCCTTAGTCTTCTTATGCGTAAAAATTTTATAAGCAGAGCTTATCTCGTCTATAAATCCACTCTCCACTAGGGAAAATTTCTCGTTCATTTAATCACCTCTCATATATTGTCTTAATTGTAACATAGGCTACTTTACTATGTCAATGGCGCTCGCATCCGTAAGCTTCACTAGATCAGAGGGACTTACTTTGATTTGCAAGCCGACCTTGCCACCGCTTACAAAGATGTATTCCTTGTCCATAGCTGATATATCGATAAATGTCTTAAGGCGCGTCTTCATGCCGATGGGTGAGCAGCCGCCATGCACGTAGCCTGTTAGTGGAAGTAGGTCCTTTTGCTTAAGCATGTCGACCTTCTTCGCCTCAGATGCCTTTGCAGCCTTCTTAAGGTCTAGCTCCATCCGTGCGGGCACTATGAAGACGAAGTGCTCACCTTTGTTCGACTCAGTAACTAGAGTCTTGTAGACCATGCTCACATCTTCATTCAAAGTCTTGGCAACGTCCACGCCGCTAATGCCGCCCTTGGTATCGTATTCAAACTCTTCATATTTCACGCCCGCTGCATCGAGTAGGCGCATCGCATTTGTTTTTTTCATAATATCACCTAAGATGATTATACCCAAAACTATTGCCCTACTCATGCATTTGTGCTATGATTTAACTAAGAGGTGAGACTATGTTACTTGTTAAAAATGCGAAAGTGGATGGCGAAGTTATCGATATTTTATCCTTAGACGGACGCATCACTAAGCTTGGTAAGAATACCCACAACGCTTATGCTATAGACGAGATTGACTTAGAAGGAAGGAGGGTCTACCCAAGCCTTATCGATGGCCACGTCCATGTGACAGGCGGCGGCGGAGAGATGGGACCGACATCGAGAGTGCCTGAGATAAAGTATGATGATATAATCACGGCGGGAGTCACTACTCTTGTGGGACTACTTGGCACAGACAGCGTGACTCGCTCTGTGGAGAACCTTGTCTCTAAGGTCAAGGCACTTAATGAGTACAATGTAAGGAGCTATGCACTCACAGGTGCCTACGAGTATCCTTCCAAAACCATAACAGGCTCGGTGAAGAAGGACATCACATATATAAGTGAGATCATAGGATGCAAGCTTGCAATCTCAGATCACAGGTCAAGCTACATCACCGAAGATGAACTTGCAAGGCTCGCAAGTGAGTGCTACATAGGTGGTCTCTTCGCAGGCAAGGTAGGGGAGCTGCATATGCATACAGGAGGACTGGGTAAAGAAGGCCTCTCGAAAGTCTTCCACGTCCTTGAAAAGCACGAGATACCGATCAAAGTCTTTAGACCGACACATTGCAAGAACGTAGTAGAGGATGCGATTGAGTTTATGCATATGGGTGGATACGCAGACTTCACCGCAGGCAGCGGCCTTGACGCGATCGACTACGCGCTAAAGAAGGCACCATTTGATAAAATAACGCTATCGTCCGACTCGAACGGCTCAGTGCCTATCTGGTCAGAGGATAAGGAGCTCTTGGGTATAGGCGCGGCGAAGATAGGGGCACTTTTTGAGACCATAAAAGAGCTTAGAGATAAGTATGGCTATAGCCTTGAAGACATGATTAAGCTTGCATCTACCAATGTCGCAAAGGCACTCGAGATAGATAAGATAACAGGCGAGATCAAAGAAGGACTCTCACTCGACATCATGGCACTTGATGATGATGACATGATTGACACAGTCATTAGCAAGGGAGTCGTCGAGATGAAGGATAAGAAAGTACTGCGCAAGACTAATTTTAGTGATTTTTAGGAGGAATTATGAGTATAATAGCAACTTGGAAGATGGCATACGAAGGCACTTTGCTCGCACGTAAGGCACTTTGTGAGGGCAAGACTTTGGAAGAGGCCTTGATTACTTTAATAAAAGATGTGGAACTAAACGAGAACTTTCACTCGGTAGGCTACTCAGGACTACCTAATGAAGATGGCATAGTCGAGTGCGACGCAGCCATGATGAACGGGGACAACCTGCACTTCGGTGCCGTTGCTGGCCTTAGAAATATAAGGAGTGCTGTATCAGTTGCACGCACGCTTATGGATAGAAGCTACAACAACTTTTTAGTCGGCGAAGGAGCTCTTAAGCACGCCATTGCCATGGGCTTTAAAGAGGAAGAGATGCTTACAGAAGAAGCGAAGAGACGCTGGGCTGATGAGAGGGCGAAGGATCCAAAGGTCTACAAGGGTCACGACACTGTATGCGGCCTTATAGCTGAAGAAGGTAGAGTCATCGCGGGGACATCGACATCGGGTCTCTTTATGAAGAAGGTGGGACGCGTGGGCGACTCACCACTAGTGGGACCGGGTCTATATGCCGACAGCGACATAGGAGCCGCAGCCGCAACAGGCGTCGGCGAAGACATAATTAAAGGCACACTATCGTATGCAATCGTCTCACTAATCTCAGAGGGACTAAGCGCGCAAGACGCCGCGATAAAGGCAGTCATGGATTTAGACGCAAAGCTTAGGGCGAAGGGCGAAGAGCCGCGCGACTTCTCAGTCATCGCAGTAGAAAAGAGTGGCGCGTGGGGAGCCGCATCAAACATAGCCGAGTTTCCATTCATAGTAAGCGAAGAAAGTGGCGAAACGAGCATCTACGTAGCGAGAGACTTTGGACGCACGATAGAAAAGATTAAGTAGATGGACTTTGTATATAGAAAAGGCGAGGATTAAATCCTCGCCTTAATTATATCTGCATTGTTTTTAAAAAGCCACTGGCAAATATGCTGCCGCCATGGCAACTACAAGTGCAGGAAGCATATTAGCAACGCTGACTCTCTTATCAAAGAGTAGGTTTATGCCTATGCATGCGATTAATACAGAGCCCACAAGCGACAAGTAGTCTATCGCAAGATCTGTTACGTATGGCGCGATGAGCTTAGAAAGATACGTTATGCTCATCTGCAAGATAAAGACAGGCACGAAAGAGAATGTCGCTCCCTTACCCATGGACGCGGCCATCACGAAGACAACGATGAAGTCCAAAACAGCCTTCAAAGCAAGAGTTTGGTAGTCACCAGTTATGCCTTCTTGCATAGATCCAACTATGGCCATGGCGCCGATGGAAACAGTAAGCGATGTCGTTACGAAAGCAGCGATAAAGCCTTGATCCGAGTCGCTTTTAGTCTTTCTCTTAAGGTAGGCACCAAAGTTTTCAAAGCCTTCCTCGATACCTATGCTCTCACCTATAAGCGCGCCTATAGCAAGAGAGACCACCACAAGCATGGCTCTGCCGCTCTTAAGAGTGCTGCCCGATATACTTAGCATGCCTTGCATAGTGCCAGCAAGTCCTATGAAGAAGATGCTCACACCAGATGATAGCACGAGAGCTCTCTGCACCTTTGGCTTGAAGACCTTGGCTGTTAGCCTTCCTAATATGCCCGCCACTATGATGGCCAAGCAGTTAATTAGTGTGCCTAGACCCATTAGTCAAGCGCCTTCTTTAAGACTTCTCTAAGCGCCTTTGCATCGGGGGCATAGTTTACGTAGTACTTACTTGGCTTTGCACCGAAGAAGACAGCCTTCATACCACTTGCAAGAGCACCGAAGACGTCCGAGTCAATGTTGTTGCCGACCATGATGCACTCACTTGGTCTAACACCTGCCGCCTTCATCGCACCGAAGAAGAACTTTGTGTCAGGCTTGCCATAACCAAAGTCGCCTGAAGCAAAGACGTAGTCAACGAGCTTATCAAGGCCAAGAGTGTGCGCCTTTCTGTGCTGTACCTCACTGATGCCGTCAGTAATTACGCCAAGCCTCTCTCCAGCATCCTTAAGCTCCTTTATAAGATCAAGCATGCCTTCAATTGCTTCAGTGTAGTCGAAGCGTCTCTTTAGGAAGGCTTGAAGAAATTCTTCCTTAGTAGCGCCTCCTAGTATGTCCTTGACGTCATTATATACACCGTCCTTGAACAGCTCAAGTCTTTCTTCCTCGTATGGCTCCTCCATAAGCAAGTAGTCAAGAGGGTCTATGCCGATAGTTTCGTTGTAGGCAAAGTCCATGTGTCTAATCATGCGCGAGCGTAGAGCAGTTCTAAGCCTGCCCATGAACTCATTTGGGTCCATGTCTATGTGCAAATCCATCTGTGCACGTTCAAATATTAGTGTGTTAGTTTTACTTGTTTCTAGGACTGTGTCGTCTAAGTCGAAAAATATCATAGTAGTAGTTACCTCCATTAAAAAATATTTATAAGTTAACACTTTCGCATTCGAATGGCGCCTAGCGATTGTTAATTTCATACACCAAGAGAACGAGTGAAGCGAAGTTCGATTGGCTATGTATGATTTATTCCAGAGATCACAAAGGTGTCGAGTGAAGCGAAGACAGCTTTGATTGATCTTACGGATCGCTTTTCGTCAATGCTCGAGTACCGTTTGTACACTGCGCTTGCCGCTAAGCTCCACTTCGCCCTATCCATCCATTCGCTCTGCAAAAGTTGATATTGCGATTGCTCGCCTCCATTAATTATTGCATTTATCATTTACATTATAGCACATTCTCCAAGTTTTGTAGAGCAAATCGAACGCGAAAGTTTATTCTTTGCTCCATATTTGCCACTTCTTCATCTCATTTTTACGCAAGTCCTTCTCACTACCCGCATCTCTATAGTCCCTAAGCTTCTTTAGCATCGCCTCTTTACCCTCAGGGAACTTCGCAAGTACTGGCAAAGGATTGGTCTTGTGCGTCGCCTTGATCACTGCATCCATGCCTATGTGCTCAAGTATGTAGATCTCTTCATTTAAAACTTCCTTTATCGAAAGTCTTCTAAACTTCTTCTCACGCACATAGTCTTTGAGAGGCGCTCTCTTAAATATAACCGTAGTTACAAAGACTACTTCGAATGGCTTTATCTTGTTTAGTAGCTTTGCAGTTTCTTCTCTATGCACCATAGTCATGTCTTTGCCACCGAGGCCGAGCATTATGTAGACTGAGTATTTTATGCCAAGTCTCTCAAGCTTCTTGCAGGCCTTCACACTATCTCGAGCTGTGTGACCTTTATTGTGAAAAGAAAGTACATCATCCGAGCCGCTCTCAAGTCCTAGGCACAACCTATTGAGGCCAAGGCTCTTAAGGCGCAGTAGCTCCTCATCGCTCTTACGCAGCACATCACTTGCGCGCGCAAACATCGATATGTAGTCCACATCGAAGTACTTGCCTATGAGTTTGAAGACGCTCTCAAGGTATGAAGTCTTCACGCACAAAGGATTGCCCTCAAGCAGAGTGAACTTCTTAGGGCTGCGCTTCATCTTAGAGTATTTACTTTTTTCGCTCTTAAGGTAGTCTTCTATGTCCTCGAGCTTAAACACGTGAAACTTTTGCCTGAAGTTAAGGTCGCAGTAGAGGCATTTGTGGTAGGAACAGCCACTTGTTAGTGGCACCATAAGGTTGTGCATCTCAGGCATAGGCGTGTACATGTATATGGGGTAGAAGCCTTCCATATATATCACCTCTTATAATAATATTAGCACTAAAGTGAGATCATGTCAAAAAAACAGCCATGATTTTTCATAGCTGTTTTCATTTTACACCTTACTTTTTAAATTTTTTCCAAATTACCCTTGCTACTATAAGAAGAAGGATAATTATTACTATTCAATCACTAGTGATGCCTTTAGCTTGACTATCCTTTTCATCTTTACTTAGCTCGGTATGCTCTATAAGCTTATCTTTTCCATCCTTTAAAAAGATGATGTAGTCAGCGTAGCCTTCCTCTGCCATCTTTTCAAGTGGAACGAAGCGTAGTGCAGCTCCGTCTATGCAGTATCTTAAGCCGCCTTTGTCACTAGGGCCATCATTAAAGACATGACCTAGGTGGTTCTTGCCATGAAGACTTTTAACTTCAACGCGCTTCATGCCATACGAGTCGTCCTCTCTATATGCAAGGCTGTCACTGCTAATCGCTCTTGCAAAGCTTGGCCAGCCGCAACCTGCATCAAACTTTTCATCCGATGTAAAGAGAGGCTCGCCAGTTAATTTATCTACATATATGCCACTTCTCCACTCATCATTTAGCTCGGAGGAGTGCGGATGCTCAGTGCCTTCCTTTCTCATCACGCGGTAGCTCAGCTCGTCAAGCAGCTCCTTGGCCTTATCATCGCTGACTTCCTTATACTCACTCTCAAACAGTGGCTCATCCGCTTCAGCTAGATTGATGTGGCAGTAGCCGCTAGGGTTTTTGTCCAAGTAGTCTTGGTGATAGTCTTCAGCATTGACAAAGTTCTTAAGAGCGCTCACTTCAACAGCAAGCTCGCCATGAAGCGCCTCCTCATAGCTATACACCTTGTCTATGGCCTCTTTATCAGCAGCGTCACTGTAGTAAATACCAGTTCTGTACTGCCTACCTCTGTCACCGCCTTGCTTGTTTACACTCTTTGGGTCTATGACCTTGAAGTAGCGAAGAAGAATCTCTTCAAGACTTATCACACTCTTGTCGTAGACTATCTTTATGGTCTCTGCGTGATCAGTCTCCTTAACCCTTTGGTAGTCAGTGTCAGCGCCTATACCATTGGCATAGCCGACAGTAGTATCTACAATGCCATTGACTCTTTTAAAGTAGCCTTCCATACCCCAGAAGCAGCCACCTGCTAGGTATATAGTCTTGTATTTCATAATATCATCTCCATATATATTCTCACTTATAGATACCCATTCACTATTGAAATGATACTCTCTAAGTGTTATAATTATCATAGGTGATGAAATGAGAGTTAGAAGAAACAGTAGTGTTTACATAAATTTTGAAGGTAGAGGCGAGGGTCAAAGAGACATGAGTAAGGTCTACGCATGTATACTAAGCGCAGTAGCCGTAGCTCTACTTGTCGCGTTTTACTTTTTGTATAGATACACAACAAGCCATGTATATATAAAGGAAGCGAGTGAGGACGCAAGAACATATGAAGAGATCTGCAAAGAGACTACACTCGACCTTGAGAAGTTTAATAAGGCAGATGACAAGTTCAAGATGAAGATAGACGACGCAAGCTTTATTAAGGCGCAAGCAGAGTATTTTATGCCGCTTGAAGCGAAGGAGAAACTTGACAAGAACTTTGCCAAGTCGTACAAAAAAGTCTTCGAAGACGAATACCTTTTCGCTGGCGATGCCAAGCTGATACCACTGAAGCTCTTGAAGGCACTGTCGCGTAACGAGATAAGGCTCATTAAGGCAGAGATACTTGCGCGCCACGGCTATGAATTTAAGACAAAAGAATTCGCTGATTACTTCAAAGGAAAGTCGTGGTACAAGCCAGATGAGCATTACAATAGCGCGTTTTTGTCGAGTACGGAGGCGCAGAATATTGCGTTTATAGTGGAATATGAAAAAATATTAGACCGAAAATAGTGACATACAAGAGGAGCGGCATCTCCTCTTTTTTGTTTGAAAAAAGCTATATTATGGTATAAATAAGTATAATCAATATTCATACAGGAGGTAATACTATGAAGATGAAGAAAATTTTATCCTTTGTCCTAGCTTTCGTCTTAGTACTAGGTACTATGAGCGCAAGCTTTGCACAAAATGAAGCAATGACTAATAAAGACAAGATTGACTACCTTGTTTCAAAGGACTATGTCAAAGGTGACGAGAGGGGACTAAGACTTGAAGACCCTATCACTAGAGAAGAGTTCTCAGTTATGCTTACAAAGGTTTTAAACAAAGAAAACGAGGCTAAACTTGCCATCGACCTACCAAGCAGATTCTCTGACATGGCTAAGGGTCGTTGGTCAAACGGCTTTGTCAATATCGCAAGCGAGCTAAAGATCATAGCTGGCTACGAAGACGGTACTTTTAGACCTAAGAAAAATGTAAACTACCAAGAAGCTATCAAGATGCTTGCTGTTGCAGCAGGTGGAGACGACGTTAAGCCTGTAAAGGGCGCTAACTGGGCAGCACCATTCATCGCTTATGCAGCAAATAAGGGCGTGCTTGATGGACTAAGTGAGCTTAATTACACAAAAGAAGCAAACAGAGAGAACGTTTTTGTAATGATATACAACCTTCTTAAGGGTATGAAGGAAGCCGACCTTTCAAAGCTTACTGCCATAGTTACAAAGACAAATGCAAACTCAAATCTAAGTGAAAAGCAAGCAGAGATACTTGTATTAAAATCAAGCCTAGATGGTTTCAAAGAAGGTAAGGCCTACATCGTTGACCTTAAGGACGGCATGGACCCTATGGACATAGCTGGCAAGGTATACGATTTAGACATCGACCAAAAGAACATGATTAAGACATACAGAGAAAGCGCCATCGCAAAGACTGAAATCGCGCCTATCAATATCAAGGGTGCAAGACTATACGTAGGAGATACTACTAAGGACTCAACAGTTCTAGAAGACAAGGCAACTCTTACTGAGCAAAAGTTCCGCGGAGGAGCTGTTAACGGCAAGTACTTCGATTTATTTAACGACTTTGCTAAAGAGACAAACTACAAGGCAGACCTTGCATATGTAACAAGCGTTTCTGCAAAGGTTGTCTACATCAAGGCTTACACATTCGAAGACATCATGCCACTTATCTCTTATGACAATGGAGCAGTTAAAGTTCTTGACGACGAAACAGGCGCTATTGTAAAGAGAAATCTTAAGAAGGCTTACCTTTATGATAATGGCAAGCTTGCGGCAATAGACCCTGCTAAGCTTGAAAAGTACGATGTTTTACACTTCTACGCAAGTGATGAGGCTATAGTCGTAAGAAATAAGGTAGAAGGAGAAGGCGCAAAGTACAAGATCAGTAGAGACGGAGCCTTCATCAACCTAGCTAATAAAGACTACAAGCTATCAGATGAAAAATCAAGAAGAGCCGTTGCAACTATTGACGAAAAAGTATTCACACAAGTGAACGCACAAAAGTACAACGACGAAGTAAAACTATTAATCAATGAAAAAGTTAATCTTGCACTAGACATCTTTGGCAATGTTCAAGTGATCTACGGCAAGCTTTCATTCAGTGAAGACGTCTTCATGGTTGACAGAGTGACTTCAAACGCAGTCGCACTTATCGACAGAGACGGTAAAGAAGTGAGAGTTCAAGACTCACTAGACCTTAAGATTTATAAAGATGGCAAGGAGATAAGACTTTCCGAGCTTAACAACTATGACATGGTTTACGCATTATATACAAAGGATGCAGTACAAAAACTATTTGTATTGACAGGACACGCTGACTATGCCAAGGACTTCAAGCCGCTTGACAGAGACGCAAAGACATACAAGGTCTTCGCACCTACAAAGAGCGTTAAGAGAAGCACTATCTACGTGGTAGGCAAGGAAGTAAACCTTCTTGACAACACAGTTTTATATAATTTAGTAGAAGTAGGTAAAGACTACAAAGTTGAAACTATTAGCCTAGAAGATGTAAAGAACGCAGGCTTTAATAAGACAGTAACAGCTTATGTATTCACAGTTAAGGACCTAAACGCAAAAGACGTTACTAAGTACGACAGCTTCCGCGGAAGAGATGATGCACCAGTTGCCATAGTATTTAAAAACGTTGAAAAGAAGAAAGTAGTTGATACAGAAGACATACTTGAGCTAAGAAGCGACTACGACTCCAAACTTGATAAGTCCTTCGAAGGCTACGACAAGACAAAAACACTTAGAGTCTACGACACAGACGGCGCAAGCTTCCCTAACGCTAAAGCAGGCGATATCGTTAAGCTAAGCCTTGACAAAGATAAAAAAGTTTTAAGAGTAGATAAGCTTATCACAAGCCTAAGTGAAGAGTACACAATCACAAACGTATTATACGACGCAGGTGGCGCAGAAAAATTAATCCTTAAAGACAGCAAAGGTAAAGTTCAAAACCTATTCACAAACGATAAAAGGATAGTTTTCGGCAAGAACTATGCAAAGGATAGTGTGATTAAGATTGCACTGAATGAGAATGCGGAAGTGTATGTAATAAGCGTTATAAAATAGTTATTTTGCGCCAAAATTTCGCCTAAAGCTCGTTCGGTTTTTGCCAATGCTCAGGTACGGTCTGTACATTCCGCTTGACAAAAACCTCCACATCGCTTTATCCATAAATTTTCATCGCAAAATATGGGTATGAGGCGGTTCATCGTTAGTAAAAAATTTAGTTTATTCAAAAGGATTGACAAGTATAGCTTGTTGATCCTTTTTTGTTGCTCAAGTCCATAAAAACAATGCTTGTATTAAACTTTTAATATACGCACAGAGCTTTCTATGTTATAATAAATTAAATTTAGTATCAGAGGTGTGTTGAGTGAAGAAAATAGATAAAGTAAGTAAAATTAAAAGAGATATGCAAAATAAAAGAAGAGAAGAAAATAAACGAGAGACAGAATACCTTTCATCAATTCCGGGACTAAAGGAGAGCATAATCGAAGGCTTAAGATCAGATCCGAGTGAGTTTGTCAGCGAAGACGAAGTAAAATTTTAAATATAGGAGGGATTTTATGATAGTAGCTATTGGAGGCGGGGAAGTAGGCTTAAATGAAACTTATGAGATAGATAAATTTATTGTAGAGTCAGCAAAAAAAGAAAAACCAAATTTTCTATTTATTCCGACAGCAAGTAAAGATGCTCCAGCTTATGTAAAAATTATTAGTAAATTATATGGTGAGCTAGGATGCAAAACTGACACCTTGTATTTATCAAATGTAGAAGTAGACAAGGAAGAGGTCAATCAAAAGATAGAAAATGCAGATATCATCTATGTTGGTGGTGGCAACACCCAATACATGATGAAAGTTTGGGAAGAATACGGTGTAGACAAGGCATTAATTAGAGCTTATAAAAGTGGAAAAGTACTCTCCGGCTTAAGCGCAGGCTCTATATGCTGGTTTATTTCAGGCCATAGCGATAGCGAGTTTATAGAAGATATTGAAAATCCAAAACCTATATGGGTTAAAGGTTTAGGGATCATCCCTTATTTGCACTGTCCTCATTATGACGAGCCTGATAGAGTTTGCTTTGATGAGTTTTATGCTGGGCAGCTAACAGATGCTATTGCAATAGAAAATCAGGTAGCAATTGTTTGGGATAATTATGAAATGAAAGTAATTAAAGCTAACCCTATGAAAAACGCTTATAAACTTTCTTGGACAGATAAAGGTGTGAAGAAAGAAGTTTTAATTTAAGAATTGTTGAACTATGGATGCAAGGCGCAAAATACTTTTCAAATTGAAATGGAATAAATTTGCTTGACATTTTTGAAAAAATTGGGTATAATATGAATACCAAAAGCCTTATTAGTTAAGGATAAGGTACTCTAAGGAGTTAAAGAACCTTATTAGTTAAGGTCGAGAGTTGAGGCACAGGTTTTACCTGTGCTTAATTATTTTAGGAGTTATTACTATTATGAATTATGAGTGGATGGGTGTCTATCTTGTTGATTTCAAAAATAATATAGGCGGCGAATTTAATGGCAAGCATTATGCTATAATATTATCAAGTTCATTGTCTGAGAACAAGACACTAGTTGTTGTTCCAATAACAAGTAAAAAGAAAGGCAAAAAATATCGTGGTGGTATTACCATAAATTGCACTAAATATCAGGAAAATCCTAAATATGAAAAAGCGTTTGCAATGGTTAAAAAGATAAGAGAAGTAGATACTGGGAGAATTTTTAAAAAGATTGTATATAAATTGGATGAAGAAGATATAAGAAGGTTAAAAGAATCAATTGTTAATGTGTTTAATTTATATTTATAAGAGCTTATAAAGCGATGCGTTTATTACGTGTCGCTTTTTTATTTTCTAATTAAAGCAACCCCACCCCACCGTTTAAAATCACTTCTCTTTGGGCATATATACATTAGAGGTGATATTATGAAGATTGTTTTCTTAGATATGTACAATTCAAATCCGGGCGACATTGACACGTCCATGTTCAAGGATTTTGGCGAATTTACTACATACGACAGAACTAATCCATCAGATATAAAAGAAAGAATAAAGGATGCGGACATCGTGATCACAAACAAGGTAAGGCTTGGCAAGGCTGAGCTTGAGGGCACTAAGGTGAAGTTCATAGCCGAGGCGGCAACTGGCTTCGATAACATCGACCTAAATGCCATTAAGGAGCTTGGCGTAGGCCTAGCGAATGTGCCTAGCTACTCAACATACTCTGTTGTGCAGCTAACACTTGCTCACTTACTTAATGCTGTTAACGATGTCTATTCTTATGCTCAAAAGGTTCGCGAGGGAGCATGGGTGGACAGCCAAGACTTCAATTTCTTCCTAGGTACTATACACGAGCTTGCAGGCAAGACTGCGGGCATCGTTGGCTATGGTGATATCGGTCAAAAAGTTGCCGATGCATATAGGGCTCTTGGCATGAAGGTCATCGCTTTAAAGGTAGCGGGTCACCATGCGAGTGGGGACTTCTTCCGTGACTACGAAGACTTCTTCAAAGAAGCTGACATAGTGAGCCTTCACGCGCCAATGAACGCGGATTCAAAAGAAATTATTAATAAAAAGAGCCTTGCTCTTATGAAGAACACAGCCATCATCATAAACACTGCACGCGGCGGTCTTATCAACGAATCTGACCTTGCAGATGCGCTTAAGAACGGCGAGGTCGCTTTTTACGCTTCAGACGTTGCTGCGCCTGAACCTATGACTAAGGACAACAAGCTATACGCACTTAAGAACGCGGCTTTTACACCGCACATCGCTTGGGCATCTTTGGAAGCAAGGCAAAGGCTTTACAAGGTGATTTATGACAACATCGATGCCTACGTTAATGGAAGGAGCTTAAACAGAATTGTCTAGGAAGGTCGCACTTATCGCCGGCTCTTTCATATCGGGGATTTCTTCCTTAGAGCTACTTAAGGCGATAGAAGGGAAAATAAACGCTGATGTGGATATATATGCGCTTCCAGACGGCTACGGCAACATCTATGAGGCGACAGAGGATCTAAAGTCCTTCAAGGTAGATGAGGCTACTGTCACAGATGAGGAAGGAGTAGAGCACACTCTTAAGTACCTCAGATGCGATGACAATGTCATTGTGTCCTTCTCTAGCATCATAAACTACAAGATGAAGGGCGAGCTCACTTCGACTAGCTACCTTGCAGGCGCTCTTGTGAAGAAGCTTATAGAAAATGGCGAGAAGAAGATCACCATCAGTGTAGGTGGCAGCGGTGTCAATGACGCAGCTGTTGGCTTTTTGCGTGCCATGGGCGTGAAGTTCTACAATGTATTGAACGAAGAAGTGACAGAGACTAGGGACATATACAAGATCAAGGGCTTTAACACAACTGCTATGGACAGTTTAATTCACGGCGTTGACTTTAAGATCATCAAGTACTCAAAGATGCGCTTCATAGGCTACCGCGGCACGACATATCAAAACAGGCTCATCACAGACAATCTCATACTTGAGATCTTCGAGCGCAATATGGAAAACTTCCAATACCTACTTCAAAGCGCTTTCAATTGTAAGGCTAAAAACGTAGAGGCGGCAGGCGCGGGTGGCGGTTCGATGTTTTCACTTTGCATGTTTTTAAAACCAAAAGTTGTTGATCTTGGCGATTTTCTAGAAAAATATTTTAATTTTGACAATATTACTCAAAAAAGTGATATAATAATCTTAGTTGACGACTATCTATCCTTAAAGCTTAGAAAAGAAAGCTTTAGGTCGCTAGTTCTTAATAAGGCGAAGAAGTATGACAAGAAGATCATAGGTCTTGCGCTCGACGCGGAAGAGGAGAAGGTATCCTTTATCGAGCAAGGCTTTACTAGGATGGTTGACCTTACATATGACTCCGAGTCACTAGATAGAGCGGCAAATATCATCAATAATTATTTAAAAGGAGAGGATGACATGGCTTACAAAGAAGAAGCACTTAAGTTTCATGAAGAAAAGAGAGGTAAATTAGAAGTAGTACCTAAGGTTGAAGTTAATAACGCGCACGACCTTGCACTTGCTTACACACCAGGTGTTGCAGAGCCTTGCAAGCTTATACACGACGACCCAGAATTGCAATACAAATACACTGCAAAAGGTAACCTCATAGCTGTAGTTACAGACGGTTCAGCAGTTCTTGGCCTTGGTAATATCGGCTCTAAGGCAGGTATGCCAGTTATGGAAGGAAAGTCCATATTATTCAAAAAGTTTGGCGGCGTTGACGCTTTCCCTATCATGCTAGATACACAAGACGTTGACGAGATCGTAAACACAGTTAAGAACATCGCTCCAGGCTTTGGCGGCATTAACCTTGAAGACATAAGCGCGCCTAGATGCTTTGAGATAGAAAGAAAACTTGATGAGATGCTTGATATACCAGTCTTTCATGACGACCAATATGGCACAGCCATCGTCGTAACAGCTGCACTTATCAACGCATGCAAGCTAATAAAGAAAGATTACGCTGACCTTAAAGTCGTTATCAATGGTAGCGGCGCAGCAGGCATTGCCATCGCATATATGATGCTTAACCTTGGTGTTAAGAATATACTTATCTGCGACTCAAAGGGCATTATCTACAGAGGAAACGAAAAGAACAACTGGATTAAGGCAGAAATCGCTGAAAAGACAAATCCAAAGAACGAAGAAGGCACACTTAAAGATGCCATGGTTGGCGCAGATGTATTCATAGGTGTATCAGCACCAGGAGTGCTTACAAAAGATATGATCAAGACTATGAACAAAGACGCTATCGTATTCGCTATGGCAAACCCAGTTCCAGAAATCTACCCAGACGAAGCAAAAGAAGCAGGCGCTAAGGTAGTTGGTACAGGTAGAAGTGACTTTGCAAACCAAATCAACAACTCACTTGCCTTCCCAGGTATATTCAGAGGCGCACTAGATAGACGCGCAAAGACTATTACCTTCGATATGAAGGTTGCAGCTGCACATGCAATCGCAGGCCTTGTAGACGATAAAGACCTTACAGTTGATCACATCATGCCAGATATGTTCGACGAGAGAGTTCCAAAAGTCGTTGCAAAAGCAGTTTACGACGCTTATAGAGAGTAATGAGCTACGGATTCATTAAAAAATTAGATAAAGTAGATAAAGAAGTGATGCTGGGATTACGCCTAGCATCACTTTCTATTACCACAGACTTCGAGGGAACTGGCCTAAATAACCACTGCGCCTTCACCACAGCCACCAACATATTAAAGATGATGGGCTTTGATGACGTAAGCTTTGATGAAGTGTATAGACACATCAAATCAGGACCAGTTTTGTTTATGGAGCCGCGCGTAAAAAAAATTATTAAGAATAGAAAGACAAGCGTAAAAGTTAAAAGAAAATATTTTCCCAAAACCATGGACATGGTAAAGGCCATTGACGAGGGACACATCACAGCCATGCTACTCATAGAGTCAGTAAAAAGCGCACACTGGATTATAGTCACAGGCTACGCCATCAGTGCGGGTGAAGTCTATCTAAAGGTCTTCACTAACTGGTACCACGAGGCGCGCTACTACAAAGTGGGCGATGGCAGCAAGGCCGTGATGAGCATCGAATTTTATATCTAAGGCTTGACAAAGGATATGACTAGGACTATAATAAAAGTACATCTAATACTTTGGGGTAAGGTGAAATTCCTTTTAACCGGCGGTAAAGCCCGCGAGCATATGCAGAACCTGTGAAATTCAGGTGCCGACTGTACAGTCAGGACGGAAAAAGATCTTAAAGGTTATTAGTTGAATAATCATTAAGGAGGGTGTTTTTTTTATGTCAAGAGCAAAAAAAATCACATTAATTGCAG
>QWBY01000785.1_pt1 | contig 20940 bp, 35 predicted proteins | sample 1972471 | NCBI WGS metagenome assembly QWBY01 (sample SAMN09866722, study PRJNA288562) | Human gut metagenome isolate term6_stool, whole genome shotgun sequencing... | reverse complement strand
TTTCATAAATTGTTTTTCACAATTTTTATGATGTAACAAATCCTTATCATCTGCCCATTCTAATACTTTGATTTGTAATTCTTCAAACTTCATTCTATAACTCCTTCTTCTTTCAAATCATCAATTAATCTATAAGTATACTCTATACATTCCCTATCTATATCCGATAAACCTTCCTCTTTAAGCGTGTCTCTAGTAAATTCAAAGCCGCACATTCCACCATAGGAAGAACATTTTACAGTCAATTTATTAGTTTCCGCATCAAACCCAAACCAAAGACTATTTTCACTACCAAAAAAGATATCGTCTTTGCTACCAAATACCTTTGAATGACAAATCAAAGCTGGCGAATAAGCATCATTGTTCCATAGTTTATATTTGTCTAATAATAATGTCTCTGCTATAAACAATTCAGGCTTAAGAACTTTGTATTCCATCTAGTGCTCCTTATAAGTGTCTTTCATCATATTGATATTTTTTAGTTGTCAAGTTACTACTACCATCTCTATTAATAACACGTCTCATATTTTCATCTGTCTTTAAATATGAAAAGTGATACACCTCCATGAGATCTTCCTCGTTATAATCTTCTTTAGGGTGTAACTCCAACCACCTTTTTATTAAAGGCTTAGTATTATACCCTCTTGAATAAGCTTCTTTTAAAAACTCTTCCTTGTTCAAAGCTTCAACTCCTCATAATACGACGTCTTAATGTAATTATCTAAATTAATACTAAATTCTTTTGCATACTCTTCTATCTCTTTATCTGTTATTTCTACCTTGCATTGGTCTGTATCTTCGTAAGATCCTTGTACCGTTGGATATACCTTTTTGTTCTTCTTCCTAAATCCTAAATATGCTATTGCACCATTAGCTGTTCTTAAATTCCTGTGTTTATAAACATATTTGTTAGGAGGTTCTCTATCTTCTATTGGGGTGTAAGCATATGCAACTAATACGTCAAATATTTCTTTCCTAACTTCCTCTGGCAAAGCTTTAAAAGCATCAGTATTAGTGCTAAATACATACAACCTGTCAATGTACACCTTAGCTATACTAACAACAGGGTTGTAAGCCTCGTCTATCTTGTAAATCTCCATATATGGACCATTTAATGCTGGTATTCTACAATCAAAACCTAGATCCTTAATTTTCTTTATTAAATCATAAGTTAACATAAACCCTCCTTATACGTATCTGCTTAATACTTTGTTATCCAAGCAATCTAAATCAGTTTCTATAATTTCCCATAGTCCATAAGAACCATCTTTCGCGCTCTTTCTAAACTTATTCACTCGCTTTTGTGCATCTTCTAATTTCTTAAAGGCCCCTTCGATTGATATAACTTTTTCATATATCCCAAATTGATTCCTTTTCAAATCATAATTTATTATTAAGTAAACCGTGTCTATCCCATCATTATTTTGGTCTTCTTCAATCAACTTATAACATTTAGTCATGTAATGTAAGTAACAATCTAATATTAATAAGTCCACTTGCTTGCTTACATTGTTTGTCTCACTTAGGACTTCAAGTCTTAACCTATCTCCAATTAATTTCCTTACTGTGTTTACATCTTTTTCTGATAGCTCAAATTTGTACTTTCTGCCATTCATTAAGTAGCTCCCCTATCTTTTTTGCCGTCTCTTTATCAACTCTGTAGATATAATAAAAATCTTCGTTGTTACGTACATTCTTAAAGTCAAAATCACTAACAAGCTCACCGTCCTTATTAAGGATCTTATAAGCTCTTTTTTTATCTGGGACTAGGCGTAAACCTAATCCCTTTAATTCTTCTTTTAGCTTCATATCCATTAACTAACATTCTTGAATGTCCGTATCTATTTGGTCTAGCTCAACTTCGGAAGGTATATCGCCGTTGTATTTCCAATCTTCAAATTTTAGTTCAGCTTCCTCTCTAGAATCCGCTTCTATCTCTTTTCTTATTTTAAATTGTCCACTTTCATATACTGTATATTTCATCATTTACTCCTTAATAAAATCTCCAATAATATTTTCTCGAATTTAATTCTCTAACGATAGCTCTAAGGACTTTAAGCTTAGGGAGTTGGCAAGGACTATCAATTTCATCCTCACAAAGCCTATTCTCCCAAAGCTCTTTCTTCTCATTAAGTTCCTTTACTGACATAGACTTAAGCCTAACAATCACATCATCTACCACTAGATCCAAATCCTTTACTTCATTTTTCTGTGCCATCGTTAAACTCTTCCTCAAAATGCTTTTCTAAAACCTCTGACAACTTATCTACTTTTTCTTGTTCTTTCTCGTCCATGACCTTATCAAATAATTTATTTATATCCTTTCTTAACTGTATATAGGAAAAATAATTTATAATGCCAAATCTTTCTGCATCCAAATCCATAAGGTCAAGGAAATCTACCTTTTCAAAAGTCTTATCCATATAATCAAAAGGTGCTTCTTCTAATTCAAACTTATATGCCCCATACTCGGTGCTTTCACAGCATTGTAGGTTCATATAGTGCATCCCCCCGTCTTTTCCTAAAATAAATTGATCGTGAGGGCTATCTCCGACTACATAACATTCTCCATCGTCTTTATCTTTAACCTTGATTAAAGGTGTAGAAGTTAAGAAAGTGCTTCTCATTATCTGTATATTTGATTTGTTCATACTCAATATCTCCTAATTTCTTTCAAATTTAACAAAGGTGTTATATCTCCATCTACTTTAAAATCGCACTCATATTCGGTATCACTTTCTTTATCATAAAGATAGGCTAAAACATCATCATTATCGTCAAAATAAGATAATTCTTTAATTAAATCTTTTACTTTCACTTCTTAACCCCTATTTTCTCATCAATAACCTTATTAGCCACAAACAAAGCCACCGCTCCAATTAAATAAAGCAATAGGCTCTTCCAACCATATAAGTCCACAAAAATCCTAAAAACCATCAACCATAAAAGCCAGTCGTTAACATCTCTTTTTCTAGTCATCTATAACCTCTACTTTCGCCCAATGCTTAGGGTTTATGAATATTATTCTTTCTTCGAAATTAATATATTTCCATCTAGATATAAGTTTCTTTGTTTGTGTCAATCTTATACTTTCGTTTTCTCCGAGAGTAATACCCTTATAACATTTATTGAAATATTCTAAATCTTCTTTTACTTCAATTTGTTCCTCATAACCAGGATTCATCAATTGTAATTTCATTCTTTAACCCTATCTAACAATTCTTTATCTTCATATATATTTCCTGCTATCGCATAATCACTACAATTAGTTATTGATTCAATTATTCCTTCATCTTTCCAAACAATGCCATAAGTATAACAATCTTTGTCAAAGCAAATCCTAGCGTAATCCCAATAATCATTTTCAAAAACACCTTCATCTGTTAAGATATCACCCTCGTATATTTCTTGTCCGTATTTATCTTTTAAACCAATGCCCCTCATTAAAATATATTCTGGTTCTTTAATTTCTCTCCAATCAGAAAAACAATCTAAAACTTCAACTTTTTCATATTTGTCTGTACTAGTTACTCTTACACGATAATCAAGATAATTAATCTCTTTATCCCAAACTCTAAATTTAGGTATCATTCTTTCACCTCCGTCTTATACAATAAACTAACCTTTTTCCTATTCAGTTCCTTAGCTTCTACAATCCTCGCATAAAGGCTAAGAATGGCCCCATGTCTTCCGTATTCGGGATTAATATTATAAATGCCAACGTCTAAGCAATCAATTAAATCCATCAAAGCTTGTTCTGATAAATTTATAGTCAACTTGATATCACTCATCTTCTGCCTCCCAACTTCATAATCACTTGTTTCTCTCTATCCTCGATAGGTATTTTTACATAATCAACAATTAAATCAAAGAGTTTATCTTCATTTGCATACTTGTCTTCGGTAGAAAAAAAGATATTTACAGCGTAAATACGATTCTTCCAAACAGTTGCTATAATAAAGCCATCTGCAATTATATCGATAGTTTTTGTTCCTTCTGTGACTTTATATCCCAACTCCTCAACTCTTTTTATAAATTCCTTAGTCTTCGTAATCTCTGATCTATCCTCTGGAGGTGTAGAAGTAAAACGTATAAACAAATCAAAAAGCATATCCTTTTTTTCAACAGAAAGTTCTTCCCATGCATCAAAGTTTGTATTAATTTGTTTTCGAACATTTTTACTTATTATTGCAATTAAATTGCCGTCCATATTTGCAACTATATAGTTTTCTCCATTATCCCTTGTTTGAAAACCCAACTCTTCGATTTTTTGTTTAAAAAAACTAGTCATCGCACATTCCTCCTCCCTGTCCTCTGGAGGAGTCTCCGCAAGCTCCATAGCCGCTAGTATCATATCTGATTCATCTCCACAAAATCCCTTTATAGTCACTTCCAAACGTCTAGGACGAAGTTTCCCGACTTTAATTTCAATATCATAATGTTCTTCTGAATATTTTCGAGCAGTTATAGAATAGTTATTTTCGTAATATCTGTAACCATTGTCTTCCACTAGTTTCTTATATTTTTTAGTCTTCATAATATCTCCTTCTCAACTTTTCTCCGCTTTTCTCAACTTTTGGGCCTTTTTCTTAACAACTCAACTCAAATCCGCAATGCTGAAAGCATCAATAGAACTAGACCTCGTCCACATAACACTATCTCCATATTCATCAACAAAAAACTCCTGTGTCATCAAAACTTTTGCAAAATCCTCTAAACTCTCTACTGCTTTCCCATTGCAGTCAACAACTTTACGGTAATAGGTAATATCTCCATCATGAAAAATCACTTTAAATGTAGTCATAATTCCTCCTTATCCTAAATAGCTCCATTGCCTATAAACTAGGAACAAAAACCTCAAGCATATAAGCATCAATACTCCACTACTAACCATCTTAGCTCTCTTCATATCCGCTAACTCGCAACCTTGTTTTACAGCAAATACCGCCATAAAATAGGTCAATACTCTAATCATTTGAGGTGTCATATTTATCTCCAAATCTTTTATTAAATCGATATTTAGTAGTACAATAATATTTCCTGTGAGGGTATCCGTAAGAGCAAGGAGGATTGATATTTCTCATTCCAGTATTCAAAGAGAAATAGTTTCTATAGGTTGCCCTAAAATACTTTTCCGCTTCCTCTTTATTCTTATGCTCTTTATAGTCCCTTAAACCTTCCATCATGCCGTAGTAAAATGTAACCCATTTTGCCATATCAATACTTACTCCTCTATTTATTCATATATTCATTAATTCTTATATCATTATTCAAACTTTTCTATCCAAATTTCCACTCTCGGACACTCTTTGTCGTATTTAACTCTAGATCCATCATGAGATACTACAATCTTGCAATTGTCGTCCTTGATAACTCCGCAATCCGAAAGAATATCGCAAGTCGCTGCAAGTAGATTTGTTAGATCTACCCTGTGCTTAGTTTTCCTGTAATACACACACTTAAGAGTTATCGGGTAGTCAATGTTAAGCTTATGCTTGCCTGTAATTTGTCTTGCACAATCCCTGGCGTATTGCTTGTATCTGCTGGACTGACTTAAGAAAGGCTGGCCCGTTTTCCTATTTTTAAAAATCTGCATGGAATTTTTCTTAGTCGCTGGATTGCCATATAAAACTAAATTCATCAATCCTCCATCTCGCTCGCTAAGTTCTGTTCCCTGATTTCATCGCATAATTCTAAGTAATAATTAGCTATTACCACATCTAGATTTTCAAAAGTCAGTTTTTTAAAATATTTATTTTCCCACGAATTTCCTAGCTTATAATCTGCTAGCACCATATCCATTCTTATTTTTTCCAATTTATTTATATCTTCCATAACCCCCTCTATTTCTAGCTTTTAACAAATTTGTCTACACTTTTATTAACTAAAACTACATATTTTTATCAAATTATTTCATCTAGTTGAATCAGAAAGGGATTCTATTATTGTCTTCTATTTCCTCGAAATCATCTTCGAAGAAATCGTCGTTATTTTGTCCTGTATAAGAATTTGCTCCCCCACTAGTATAATTCCTTGCATTTTGTTCTTTCGTCGCTCCTGCGTTATTCTGTGCGTTATTTTGACTATTCAAGAACTCAACCCTATCTGCGATTATGTCTGTAGTGTAAATTGTCTTGCCTGTTTCCCTGTCTTGATAGGATCCCGTTTGGATTCGCCCTATAACTCCGCATTGACTGCCTTTGCTTAGATATCTGCTCACATTCTCCGCTTGCTTGCCCCATACCATAATCCTTGGAAAGTCAGCGGTGGGCTTGCCCGCCGACTCCAACTCCTCCCTTTTGTCTCTAGATAGGCCCTTATCTACCGCCAGGGTAAAACTACATACTGCTTGTTGGCTTTGTGTATATCTAAGCTCTGGGTCTCTCACTAAATGCCCGATTAAATTAACTGAGTTCATCTAGTTCCTCCGTAATGTCTTTGATAAATTTCTTGAAACTCTCCTTGTTTTTGATTCTCGCAGATCCTCCAAAATAAGATTTTCTGGCAAGGCTGCTCATTTGCTTAGCATACATTTTTCCCAAAATGCTATTTAGGTCTTCAATAACCCCATCCAAAACAGCATTCTTTTGCTCCCTATGTTCGTACTCTGCTATCGTTCCAATCAATGTTGCGATCAGTGAATCAAATTCGTGTTCTGTTAACTCTATTTTCATAATTTCTCCTTTCAGCCGACCTTAAAGTCGGCCTTTTATAAATTTCTCCTCATATTCTTTTGTCATTTCTTTCACGTTTTCTCTAATTTCTTTGGCCCTCTGCGGAGGTTCGTCAATCACTCCTGCCTCGATTAAGTCTGCAATCTCCTTAGCCTGCGCTATTCTCCTCCTGGCTATCATTGCTCGTATTTCTAGATCGCTCATAATCCAACCTCTTTCTTCAACTCCTCAAACTTTCTTAACTCACTTTCGCTTAGTGTTGATTGATAGTTAGATCTATATTCTTCTTCTCGCTTTGGCGCTTGACTTCGCTTATCCGTGTAGTTTCCCTCTAGCACTTTGATAAAGTTGTTAGGCCTTACGAACCAGTCAAAGGTAATCCTAAAATCTGTTACATAGCCTTTAAGAAATCTGCTATTATCAATGTTTTTTATGGCTTTTAAAACCTCTTTTCCTCCATGCTCATTGATTCTAGATGTTAGCATGTTGTATCTTTTTGTCCCCGAATTTAAGGTCTGGATTTTTGGAATATTTTTGTCTAGAGAGTTCCACGTACCGATTATCTTCTTAATCCACGTATCGTTAGACGTATCGTTGCCCCTTACGGTATACGATTCATTTTTATTGCTTGAAGTATTGTAATCATCATCTTTTGACGTATCGTGGGACGATACGGGGTACGTATAATCATTAACATTAACATAATCATTAACATAATCATTAACATTAACATTAGACATAGCACTTCTTTTTTCTATTTCTTTTTCCATCAAATTTTTAATCATTTTGTCTACTGGTCGATTAGACTTTATCCACCAATCCGACATAACTTCATGGACTTTAATTATGTTGTTTGTAACTGACACCTCGGATAAGAGTTGCCTCATCATATCTTCGATAGGCTTTCCACCCTTAGAAACCGAATATTTTAAAGCTCTGTAAATTGCTATTTCTTGGGACTTATAATCATAATTAATTCTTTGATATTTAGTCATAAATCTATCAATAAGCGTTCTAACAGCTTCTGGACTATAGCCTATTTCAAAGGCTATAAGCTTTATAGGGAGCTTGAATATTCCAAGGGCATTGCCCCTGGGACAAGATAATAAATACATCATAAATAACTTGTCCTCTGGGCTGTACTCGTCTATAATTTGTTCGTCATTCCAAAATTCGCGTTCAATTATTGTTCTGCTCATATCCTGCCTCTATTTACGATTATGCGTTCCATAATCTCTTTAAATTCAGTCCAATTCTTAACCGTCTTTGCTATTTCAGTTAATTCGGACTTGTCGATATACTTAGAGACTCTTTTTAGATAATTTAATCCAATTTGCTTGTCGTAGTAGTAAAGTCTGTTATTCAAAATTCCGCTTATATAGTATAGGTCTGTGTCTATGGTTGCTCCTGGATTTGCCACATAGTAAGCAATTCTTGGTATCATGTCAAAGGCTTTATAAACCTCCGGATATTGAATTACTGCCCTATCCATGGCTTCTAACAAATCTGTTAATTTATATTTCTTGATCCACTTTTTAACTTGCTTCTTGCCGTGTTCTTTAATTTCATAGCCTGTTGCTTTTTCAAACTCTGTGCAAACTATTTCTACTACATCATCATCTAAACTTTTTAATTCTTCGCGCCATTCTAACATCATGTCTATTTGATTACGCTTTTCTTGTAATTCTTCTAATTCTTTTTGCTGTTTTGTCACCATTGAATCATCTGATAGTTCCCTATCTGACTTTCCTCTGTTGCAATCTCTGCATGAAGTTATCAAGTTTAGCAAATCATTATCGCCGCCTTTACTAACCGGATTTATATGATCTACTTCCAAAACAACGTCTGGCGCTGACTTGCCACAATACTGACAAGTAAAAGAATCTCTCTTGAAAACTTCAAATCTCAATTTCTTACTAATTGTTTTTCTTTTTGACATTTAGCACACCACCACCTCAATTCCTGTAGTTTCTTGTACAGTTTTCTTGATTAATGCCTCATCGCTGTTACCATCTGATAAGTGCATTAGATATATTTTCTTGCAAGTCTTTAAATCACTTGTTTTCAAAGCTTCTACAAGATTTTCTAAGCTTAAATGATTCTTGACAATCCTGTTTCTCAAAGCTAAATTAATATTTCCAAATCTAGCACTCTTATCTAATTTTTCTTTGACGTAGTTACATTCAATCATCAGACAATCGCAGTCTGGTATTTTATACTTAAGATATGCAGTATCAGTAACAAATACTAACGACTCATCATTCTTTTTGGACTTTATATAAAAGCTAACTGGCTCTGCTACATCATGGACCGCTTCAAATGGTAATATTATTAAATCTCTTAGGATTTTAAAGTTATATTGCCATTGTCTATCTGGGCTTCTATAAAAAGTGTTAACCCTGTGCCCACTAACTTCAAGGGCTTCTGCTGTTCCTTTAGTCATGTAGCAATCAACGCCCGCTTTTATTAAATCTTTAATTGCTTTAGCGTGATCCATATGCTCATGGCTTAATAAGCAAGCATCTATATCTGATACTTTAAAATTAAGCTTTCTCTGTATTACTTTGTAAGGCAAGCCACACTCCAAAAGAAGTGTAGCTGTACCTATTTCAACCTTGTAACAATTTCCGCTTGATCCTGTGCCTAAAACTTCAACTTTCATTAAAATGGTGCCTTTTCTAGTTTTTGAAAGTCATCTCCGAAGAAATCTGATTGACCTTCTAGTTGTTCTTCTACAACATCATTTCCATCTTCATCGATTATTTCTCTAGTCTCTAAATCAACATTAGAAGGAGGTTCGATTATCAGTTCTTCCTTGTTTGCTTCCTCTTCCATATCAATTGCTAAGCTTGTATCAGCTTCAATCATTTCCGCATTTTGCATTTCGACACTAAGCACTCCATATTTAGTTAAAAGCCTTCTAGTCATGGTTTTTAGGGCCATCTCGTCAAAATTGCTATCCCAAACAAATTTTTCAGCTTTGTAGTACTTACCTTTTTTAGCATTTTCCATGCTCTTATAGCCTTGTGAGTGTTTTTGTGCGTGCTCTATAGCTTGTTCTCTAGACCAGTATAGGACTTTCTCAAAGCCATTAACTATCTTAAAGTAGCTAAAGTAGCCTATAACCTTATCGCTCTTCTTTTTGCCCTCGATCTTAACACTACCTGTCAAATAATCTTCGCTCACTTCCATGCCTTCATACACAACATTAGCGTTAATTGTTTGGTATTGGCCTGTTCTCATAGCAAGTTGTATCAATCCCTTATATCCTATCTGGAATTGTGGGTGAGCTACCTTAACCCATTGAGTTTTACCATTTTCATCAATGATTTTTGTATTCTTGTTATAAGGTATGATCCATGCAAAGCCTAAATTCTTATTAATAGGTAACTTCAAGGTTGCAGCCTTTAAGGCTTCCATCACAACCTCTTTAGGATCACATTCACTTAAAGTCCCTGCTGGATCAGAGTACACTTCAATAAGTGATGATAAGAAGGCTCCTGCATTCTTGCCTAGACTTTCTTTGAACATTTCTTGAATGCCACTATTGCTTGTTAGCTGCTTCATTCTGTTGGTTGGTGATAGTTGTTTTCTTTCTTGTTTCATTAATTCTGTCATTTAAATCCTCCTATAGATTTTCTATTTTTAAATTCTTTAATTTGTTTACTGATAATGTTATTAATTGGCTATTTGTATCTGCTATATCATTTATTGATTCTGCGTTATCTACAAATACTGGTATTTGCTTATCATAGTGTTCGGATAAGCTTTTGATTACATCAAGGCCGGCGTTAATCTTAGCTGCACTATTAAGTGATCCATAAGGCACTCCCTTATAAGTTGCTTCGGCTGTTTCCTGGATTCCGCCATTAATTTGTATATCAAATAGCTTAAATTCTACATAGTTAAAGAGGTTGTTTATCTTATCGCTTACTAATTCTGTGTAAGTTTTGATGTATTCTTCACATAGATATAAGTCTCTTTGTTTTTCCTCAAATTCTTTGGATAGTTCTTTTTCATCTTCCATATATTTAGCTATTTTCTTGTCTAATTCAGCGTTTAAGCCTTTCTTTGATAGTTCACTATTAATACTTTCTAATTTCTCATTGTAGCTATCTTTTTGATTCAATATTGAGCTTGTATCAATTTTATTTACATCTGATATTTCTTCTTCAATTTTCGTTATTTCATTTTCAAAAGCCTTTATTTTTTCTTTATCTTCTTGTGGCATTTCCAAATTATTTATTTCATCAATCTTTACTTGTAAGATGTTTAATTCTTCTTGATTATCAGCCTTGCTATTATTTAGCTTTTCAATCTTTGCTTTTAAATCAGATATCTTCTTGTCATAATCGCTTATCTTTTCTCTGGTGTTCTCTGCACCAGTCTTTAACGATTCAGCTTCTAACTTGAAAGCTTCTAATCTCTTGCTCTTATCTAAATTAAAGTGCTTTAATATTTCTTCCTTCTTGCCTGGATCAAATTCTTTACCGCATGTTGGACATGTTAAACTGCCATCAAATTTTTTATTGTGTAGTTCAAGATATTTCTTTCTTAAATCCTGGAGTTCTTCTTCTACATCTTTGACTCTTTTTATATCGTGTTCTTTCATGCTTTCTAAGTCTTTAATTCTTGACTTAGCATTGTCTATCTCAAAGTTTCCCACGCTTTCTTTTTGCTTAATATCTTGAACCTTAGCTTCATAACTTCTAGCTTTTTCTTTTTTATCCTTTTCAAAATCTTCTTTGATTATCTCAATAGATTTTTTGTACTTAGCTATCAAATCATATCGATTATCAAACTTCTCACTTACGCTACTTAGTCCAGCTAGTTCTTTGTCTATCTCGCCTATCTTTTTCTTGACTTCTTCTTTTTCTTTTTCTAGTTTTTTAAAATCTTCATTAGTTTTAGTTGCTTCTAATTCATCAATCCTGGCCGGAATTTCTTTTAGCTTATCATTTATCTTCTTACAAGTTGACTTTGCCATAGCTTGGATTTCTTCAATTGTGTAGTTTGATAAGTCTAGGTCTTCTAACTCTTTGTTAGCTTCCTTTACATCATCAATGCCTACATCTTTTACTAAGCTTAAAAGAATTTTTCTTCTTTCTTTCTTGTCTAGAATTTCATTGAAATATCTAGGATTAGACAATAGATTAAATTCATCTTCACTTACTAATCCGCTTATCCTGTCTTCATATTCACTCTTCTTTAAAGGGACTTTGTTAATGTAGAAGTCGGTTGTATTGCCTGTAAAAGTCTCTTGATTAGATCCTCTTTTCTTTGTCCAAACTTCTTTGTAAACTCTGGTAAAAATTGTTTCTTTTCCATCTATATCAAAGATCCCTTCAACTGTTGATTCTAAGTTATGGATAACATTGTTATTTTCATCATAGGGCTTAATTTCATAATCTTTACGATTAAAGCTATCCTTGCCCCATAATAGCCATGAGTAGGCATCAAATATGGTCGATTTTCCTGTTGCATTCGCTCCACTAATACTTGTCTTATCTGTAAATGATATCTCCCTATCCTTAATCCCTTTGAAGTTTTTAAGGATCAATTTATTTAGCTTTATTTTCATAATTCTTTAACCTGTCCTTTTGCTTTTTCTTACCTTCAATTTCTATTTCAATTAATCTAATTTTATCTTCCCTATCATCTTCGCTTTGCTTTTCTTTAAGATAATCTCTTAATAGTTCCAGTGTGTGTAAAGGTAAAGATTTTATTGAGTTGGTAAACTCTACTTGTCTTTTTAGCTTCATCTTTTCTCTTTTCTTTTTAATAATTTGCTGGTATAATAAGTGTGTATGGTTTAACCCGCTTAGATAGATTTTTTGTTCTGTCTAAGCTTTTTTGTCGTCTAAAAGCATACTGTTGTACCTATCTAGCACTTGTTTTTCTGTTATTGTTGCTTGCCCGCTATTGATTGCATTGATGATATCCTCATAGAATTTCTGCTTGGTATCGTCTAATGTATTGAATCCAAATGTTTGTAGGTTTCTGTATGCTTGACTATAAGCAATCGCCATAACACTTCGATTTTTTCTGTATTTTTTGTTTATAGTATCTCTGACACTATCTCTTACATGTTTTTTTATAACTTTCTTCTGCCAAGGTTCTAATCTTAAATTTTCTATATATTCTTCTTTAAATCCTCTAAAATCTTCCTTTAGTGAATTTTGATCATGACTTAAATCTGCTACTTGATTATTAATTTTTACTATCTGATCTTTAAAAACTTCATCATTTTTGGTTGATTGGATCATAAAGGTTTTTAATACTTGTTCTAAACTGCTGCTGTCGTCCTTTTTATCAATATCATTTTTCTTATTGTTATCTTCTGGCATTACTAGGTTTGTGTTTTTTGTCATTTTAACTCCTATATTTTTTTATTGCTTCCTCACAATTTAGGTATAATTGTTCCGAAAATTCTCTTAAGTGTTTAACTGAATCTAGATAGATGTTTCTTTCTCTAGGCGTAACTTCTTCTAAATATTCTGTTAGGTATAGTTGTCCACCCAAGCTTCTTAAAAATCCTGCTATTGAGTAGTGCATACTTGTTATATCACTAACTCTTTTTTTGTGTGCTTCCTCTGTTTCTAGCTGACTTATTGCTAGCTTTTTATCATTAATCAAGCTTAGGTTTTTAGTTATTTCTTTCTGTAAGTCGTCTTCAAGCCTTTTGATTTCTGACTTGTAATACTTTATATCGCCCCTTTCTACTTCCTTGACTACCTCTTTAGGCTTTTGTTGTGCTTCATACAGTTGGTTTTGTAGGTCTTTTTGAATTTCTATTAAGTCATCTAGTTGTTCTTTTAGATCCTCATAATCTTCCGGAACTACCTCTTTTATCACTTCCTTTTCAATGACTTCTGGGGCTTTAGACTGTTCAATTTGTAACTCTCCATAGAGTGAATTATTTGAAATTCTTAGTTCTCCTATTTCTTCATCTTTTTCTTTAACAATCTCTTCTTGTCTTTTTAAATCCTCCTTTGTACTAGCAAGTTCTTTTTCTAACTCCTTAACCCTGGTATAAGCCTTGTGCGTGCTTATTTCTTCCTTGTTCCATTGTTCAAGTGTTTCTGGATCAGCATTGTCTGCAATGTATTTTTCTTTTCTGTATTGTTCGCCGCTGCCTATATCTAGTTTTTTTGCTACGATGTCGTCTGTCTCACTTCCCACAAAATTTTGGGTAACGTCAAGGTCTGTCCTATTGCCTTGTCTTTCTTTTGCCTTGACTCTCTCAATCCTTTCAAGCTGCCTTGCATACTCAATTCTTTCTGACTTATTGAAGTCTTTTCTGTTTTCATTTTCATTGATTTCAAGGTTTAGCTTGTGTTCAGCATCTTCTACCTTCATGATCCTAACTTCCACTTGCTTATAGCCCAATTCTTTCATAGCCTGGAGCCTTCTTTCACCTGCTATAAGCTCAAAGTCTGGCGTAACTACTGGTGGATTGATTAGTCCATTTTTTGCTATATCATCTGATAATTCCTTAAGATCCCCCATATCCTTTCTGATACGGTCGCCTACACTTACTTTTTCAATATCTATTAGCATTTATCCTCCTAAGCCCTCTTACTATCCATAAAGTCTTGGATATCTTCCTTCTTGTAATACTTGCTTTGTCTATTTATATAACAAACCTTAAGTCCTTCTTTCTCCCAATTGCTTATAGTTGTATCTGATTTGACTTGAAAATAACATTTCATATCATCCAAAGTCATATAATCCTTTAAAACATCTAATCTTCTTACCTCTTCCATAACATCTCCCTTACCTGTTAACTACTGCAATCAAGCTTGAAATAAAGAGTGCTACAACTCCAAACGTCTTGTGAGTATCAGTCTTTCCTACTAAAGCTAATACAAGCATTAATAAAGCAACGATCAAGAATAATACATTTTCTTTTCTCTTATCTTTCTCATCAAGCATAATGTATCTAGGAACGCCACAATCTTTAAATCTTCTATGCTTTTCGCTTCTCTTCATTTTCTCCATGATCTTTCTCCTTTTTAAAAATAAAATCTCTTATTAAATCCTGTCTTCACTATGAGTTTTCTTTTCTTTCCTTCGTATACAATTTCTACAATTCCTTTTTTTCTTAATTCTGCTAAACGATGTGAAACCTGTGTCCTATCAATCCCTGTCCTTCTTGCTATTTCTCTGTTTGTAAGATATGGATCCTTGATTATTTCATCGTGAATCAACTCTCTTTTGCTTTTCTTTTTTATCTCTTCCTCCTAAACTGATAAATATTTTTTCTTTAGCCATTTGTTAAAATTCAAATCGCTAGTTGTAAGTGCTTCCTTCTTGTAATTTTCTGTTTCTTCATCAATAAATTTCCTATAGTTAGAGTAGTTAAATTCATCACCCATACCTAAGCCATTTATCAATGCGTAAATCCTAATATGAGGATTCTTCCAATTGCATTTACTTATTTTCAATCTTTCTCCTTATTTACACTCTTCTAGATCATCAAAGAAATAGTCGGCGTATTCAGCGTTATAATAACCTTCAAAGTTAAATGGACTACAAATTCCATCACCCATACGCTTATAAGCTAACGTTCCATCTGAAAATCTGATAATTTGCCTTGGATAAGCTCCATTAAGATTAGCAAAGCGGTTGTACTTGTCGTAGTATCTGCCTATATTTCTTTCAGCGATTTCTTTTGTTATTCTCATCACGAGCTCCTTGTTTTTATTCGGCCCTTGTAAAAGTATAGCCTTTAGTATCTTTTAAAGTTACTTTTCTGTCAAAAAAAATCCACATTGGATCTTTAATATCTAGAATATCTATAAGGGCATCCACTTCTTTTGTTCCAAACTCATTATTATTAAGCTTGAAACTAAAGGTTTTAGGCGCGATTCCTAGTAATTCTGCAACTTCTTTTTGAGTCTTACCTCTAGCGGTAATAATTCCTTTTAGTTCATCGACTTGCATTGTATCACCTCCTCTGTAACTTTTAATGTTACTTAGATTATAACACCAGTTTTGTAACTTGTCAAGATATTTTTAACATTTTAAGTTACATTTGTGTTGCTTTAAAAGTAATTTTGGTATATAATAGTAATGAAAGGAGGTAGAGTGTATGAGAAGTGTTGGAGAAACAATAAAAGAACTTAGAGAAGAAAGGGATATTAGTCAAACAGAAGTAGCTAATAAAATAGGCGTAAGCAAGCAAACCTTATTTAAATATGAAAATGGAGTTGTTCAGAATATACCAACTAAATATATAGAAAAGCTTGCTAATTTATTTGATGTATCGCCAGGTTACATTATGGGACGGCAAAAACAGCCGAATAGCCCTGACTTAAGCACTATCCCAGGAATTAGAATAGCAAGAAACTTAGTCAACGTCCCTATACTAGGCCATATCCAATGTGGAATGCCGGTATTGTCGGAAGCTAACTATGAAGGTTATTTTAAGCTAGATCCTGACCTATGTAAGGCTGATTTCTCTTTGGTGGCAGATGGTGATTCGATGATTGATGCCAATATCCATGAAGGAGATATAGTATTCTTCAAGCAAACGCCTGATGTGGAGTCCGGAACCATAGCAGCTGTTTTGCTTGATGATGAGACAACCTTAAAGAAGGTTATCAAGATGGACGATTCATTAATACTTCAACCAGCTAACGATAAGTACAAGCCTATACTAATTCATCAAGGCGATTATAGTAACGTACAAATCTTAGGTGCTATGGTAGGCGTATTTAGCAAAAGGGACAAATGATATTAAAAAAAGGGGGGGATAATTCCCCCTAGTCCTTTATTATAAATATGGAGTAAAAAATATGCGGATTATTATAACAATAATATTGATTGTTTTAGATATTCGGTTAATAATAAATGAACAAAAAGAAATAAAAGAAAAAAGTATAACTGAATTAACAAAAAAAGAAAAAGAACTAAAATCAAGCGTTGATGTGATTAATAAACAACTAGAAAACATAGATACGCTCTCTAAAAAAATTGAAAAAGAAACTGAAGAATTAATCAAAACTAACAAACATTATAAAGATAATACTGAAGAATTATTTCAAGAAATGAAAGCGGCAATAATTAGAGAAAAATATGAGGAAATAGAAGAACTTCAACGTAAGATTGATAAGTTAAATGCTTATGATATGGGAGTGCTCCCAACAGAGTTTGAATTTGAAAAATCTGAAACATATAAAGAAAAATTAAAAAATATTAAATTAAACCAGGAAAAAATCTTAACTAAAGATAAGAGCAAAAGTGATGATACTATAACAATAAAATATAAAAATTTACAAAAACTAGTGTATTTTGCTTTTAATGTATTTTGTGATTATAACTTGTCCAAGCTAACTTTTAAAAATTATCCTACTAGGATCAATCAAATAGAATCTAACTTTACAAAGCTTGTAAAATTATCTGAATACAAAGTTTTAATTCCAGATGAATATAAAGAATTAAAGCTTAAAGAAATAGAATCTTCATACGGATATTATAAAAAAATAGAGGAAGAAAAGGAAATTTTAAGGGAACAACGAGAGCAAGAAAGAGAAAATGCACGTGCTCAAAGAGAACTAGAAGAAAAGCAAGCTAAGATAGACAAAGAAATTAAAGCTTTAAACATAGCTAAAGATAAAATAGAAGATAAGATAAAACTTGCAAAAGATGAAGAAATAGAAAAACTAAAATCTGAACTTGAACACTTAAGAGATGAAATAGCTAATTTTGAAAATGAAAAATCAGATATAGATTATAGAATACAAAATGCAGGTGCAGGTTATGTATATATCATTTCTAATATAGGCTCATTTGGTAATCAAATATATAAAATTGGAGTTACTAGAAGGTTAGATCCATATGAAAGAATTGCCGAATTATCAAGTGCATCAGTGCCATTTAAATTCGATGTACACGCTATGATTTTTTCCTATCAAGCCTATCAATTAGAAAATGAACTTCATAGATATTTTGATAAACATAGAGTAAATAAAGTAAATAACAGAAAAGAATTTTTCAATATAGAGCTAGATGAAATAAAGAAAGTTTTAGACTTGCACAAAGAACTTACGTTTGATTATGATCCTAATTTTAAAGCAGAAGAATTCAGAGAAAGTGTTAAAATTGATGGTGGTAATCCTAATGATATAGAAGATTTTTCTTTGAAATTCGAAAAATCCAACTTAATTTCCACATCAGAAAAAATAGTGGATAAGAATAGTGAAGGTCAAGACATATGAAAAGGAAGCTAGCAATATCATTAACCACGATATTTATTTTTTTAAGCTCTTACTTAGCTGTTAAAGATAATTATAAAATACCTACTTTTCACGAACAAGCAAAAGAAATAGAAGATTTGAAAGCTAATGTTAAAGAATTAGAAGAAAATGATAATACAAAAGACACCCAAGAAACAGAAACTGTAGACAAAGAAGAGGTACCAGAAGAGAAGCCAAAAGAAGCTGAATCTACAGAATATAACGGCTTAGAAGAAATAAAAGACGATTTAGAGCAAAAAAAGCCTTCTAGCCTATCAGATATTTTAATGAAAAATATAGAGTATGAGGCAGATAATGCCGTAAGTGGAGTAACATTTGAGGAATCAGTAAAGCTAATTGAAAATAATCCTGAAATATTTTTAGATGATAATGCTGCTGATTCGCTAATAAATATGTTTAATCACGTATATTGGGACGAATTAAATTTAGATGCAAGTACACCTAAATCTATAACAAAAATTGAAGGTGAGTTTTTGAGAGAATTCGATGCATCCTATGATTCAGATCAATTTAATGTTTTTAAAATAGGATTTCATCCGAACCCCGAAAGAGATGATGCACATTTCTTTACTGTATACTACTGTGGCGATATCAGAAACTATCTTTTCCCATACCGTAACGGAGAAAAATATATGAAAATATGGGCTTTACCAGTAGGGGCTTATCAGTTGAAAACCGAAGAAGGAGAAACCTTAACTACCTATGTCTATGTATCAAGCGAAACATTTCAAAATGTAGCTTATAATTACTTTGGAGAATGGTGGAGAAATTAAATAAAAAAGACCCCTAGCAATCACCACAATCGAGGAGTCTTTAAAAGTTAATAAACACAATAGAAGTGTGCTTACACCTCTATTATATCATATAGGTAATAGGAGGAACAATTGAAAATAAAATCATATAAGAAGAATGGTAAGACGTGTTATAAATTTCAGATAAGATTAGGGGACAAGGTAACCACTAGATCAGGATTTAAGACGAAAAACTCTGCTATCTTCGCATACACACAAATGCTAGAAGACTATCAAAACGAAGTGGAAGGTAACATAACCTATCAACAAGTTTACGATGAATGGCTAGAAGTATATAAGACCACTGTAAAAGAAACAACCTTGCAATCTACGACAACTATTTTTAGGATCCATATCCTACCAGTCTTTGGCGAAACAAGGATAAGTGATATTACAGAAAGGGAGTGTCAAGCCTTTGCAATAGACTTATCACAATTTGTTAAAGGTAAAGAATATTATAATCAAGCAAAAAGGATCATGGACTTTGCTATGAAGATTTATAACCTACCTAAAAACCCTTTTAAAGGTGCAATACTACCTAAATTCAAGCAAGCGGACGAAAAGGTTGACTATCTAGAACCAGACGATGCTAACAAGCTGATAAACTACTTTGATAAGGATATGTATCGGAAAAGTTTATTTAGATTAATGATATACACGGGTATTAGAAGAGGTGAATGCTTAGCCCTTTGCTGGACTGATATTGATTTCAAAAATAGCGGATTAAGTATTAATAAAACATTAGGGACGGGAAAAGATAACAAATTAGTAGTCTCAACCCCTAAAACAAAAGAATCGAACGCTGTAATTGATTTAGATAAAGATACTATGCTTTTGCTTAAAGAGTTGAAACTACAATCTAATAATATTATAGTATTTCCAAATAGAAAAGGCAACTACAGACGACTATCAGATATTGATAGGAAGCTTAAGAAAGCATTAAAGGATCTTAATTTAAAACCTATAAGAGTGCATGATTTAAGGCATACCCATGCTAGTTTATTAATAGCAAGTGGCGCTGATATTAAATATGTACAACATAGATTAAGGCATAAGGACATAAAAACCACAATGAATATATACACCCACATTACAAAAAATAAAAAAGAAGAAAACCTAGATAACTTTGTAAAATACGTAGGAGTCGTTTCGAAATTGAAAAAACCAAAACCAATCGAACCAGAAGACTTGGATTGTGGAAAACCAATTGCTACAACCATTACAGAAGTTGATCCTGACGATCCAGAATGGGTAGAAAAAGTTGCAGCAATCACTGGAGCTGTTTCTGGTGATACCTATGTCAAATTGGACCACGGTATCTTGACCGTTAACCAGATTGACATGTTCTTAAAAGCTATGCCATTTGAATTGACATACGCTGACGATAACAACCAATTCCTCTACTACAACAACGCTCACCAAGATCCTGACACCATGTTTGCCAAACGTGTACCACCTCAATCAGGTAACCGTATGTCGACTGTTCACAATTCTCTTCCACCAGCACGTATGAAGAATGTAGAGTGGGTTATCGGAACACTTCGTAACGGAAACCAAGAATACGTCCGTACGATCGTTCCAGGTTCTCCTGCAGGTGTCATCAACACCCACAACTACCAAGCAATGTACTATCCTGACGGATCATACGCTGGTATCAATGAAATTGTCTTTAACTTCCAACCATGGCTTGACTGGTACCTAAAAGAGACTGGTCAACGTTTGGTAGGTGGTAGCGGACCATTTGCTCCTGCTGCTGGAGGTCATGGAAACGCCGATGCTACTTCTGGTGCTTCTGATTCAGGGGATGCTGGAGGCCACGGTGGTGACGCAGACGCTACTTCTGGTGCAAGCAACTAATAATAGTTTTAGGAACCATTTTGGTTCCTTTTTTAGCGAAAAAAGACTAGCAGTTTGTGCCTGCTAGTCTTTTGATTATTATTGCACCTATCTTTGTTAAAATAAAGAATACTTATTATGAATTTGGATCATCTATACTACGGCCGTGCAAACCTTTTTCACGTTGTACCTGACGTAGTTTTTCTGGTGTGACGTCATTTCCCTCTTCATCAACAATCTTAATTCCTTCAATATGGTGACGAACAGCACGACGATAGCCTTCGATGTATTCCTCACGAAGTTTAGCTTGTTCCACTTTTTCAGCAGAAGTTAAGCCTTCTGTTTTTTTCTTTTTAGCGAGCTCGTTGATACGAGCGA
>QWBY01002202.1_pt1 | contig 21030 bp, 19 predicted proteins | sample 1972471 | NCBI WGS metagenome assembly QWBY01 (sample SAMN09866722, study PRJNA288562) | Human gut metagenome isolate term6_stool, whole genome shotgun sequencing... | reverse complement strand
ACCACTTGGCTATGGCGCCATATTGGAGCGGAAGACGGGATTCGAACCCGCGACCCTCGCCTTGGCAAGGCGATACTCTACCACTGAGCCACTTCCGCAATTATTCTGGTGCCCAGAGGCGGAATCGAACCACCGACACGGGGATTTTCAGTCCCCTGCTCTACCGACTGAGCTATCTGGGCTAAACATTACTTTTATAGTATATGCTAAATTAAAATTCTTGTCAAATTTTTTTAGAATTTTTAAAATAAATAATCCGCTTTTTTATTTTTACATTTACAAAATCAATTTTATTTGCCCATAAAATTTTTCAAAAAAAAAGAGCCTTGCAAAACAAATTATTTTTCATAAATTTGCATAAGCTCTGGTCATAAGGTCGCGAAATTTCTTATCCCTTATTTATATACCCTAGAAAAAATTTATCTTGTAAAATATTAGTAAAATTTATTTTAAAATTTTTGGGTAAAAACATAATATAAGAAATTAGGAGGTTTTATGAAATTCAAATCAATTCACACATGTATATACACATATAACGATAAGGAAAGTATAAAATTTTATGAAGATGCATTAAATATGCACATTACTAGAAGAAAAGATTACGATGAAGATGAATTTTCTTTAATTTATATGGCAACAGAAGACGGAGCTTATGAACTTGAATTAACATTTAATCACGACGGAAGAAAATATGAACACGGCTCTTATTATGGTCACATGGCATTTAAAACAAAAGAATTCGAAAAAGCCTATGAACTTCACAAAAAAATGGGAGTAGTAAGTCAAGAAATCGGCGGACTTTCTGACGGTTCTGATAAATTTTATTTTATAAAAGATCCTCAAGGCTTTTCTATCGAAATAATTGAAGAAAAATAATAATTATTTGATAATTTATACTTTTAAAAAACGGACCTTTTTAGGTCCGTTTATTTGTGATAAGGTTCGTTGTTTATAATTTTGTAAGCCCTATAAATTTGTTCAATTAAAATTAATCTCATTAATTTATGGGGGAAAGTCATTTTTGAAAATGATAATTTGTAATCAGCCTTTTGGCTTATTTTTTTGGAAAGTCCGTTTGACCCACCAATTACAAAAACTAAATCGCATCCCATTCCATAAGTCATTTGCTCTTTAATTAACTTTGAAAAACTTTCTGATGATAGGCTTTTGCCTTCAATTTCTAGGCTTATAATATAGGAATTTTCTTTAATCTTTTTTAAAATCCTATCAGCTTCCCTATCTTTTACAAGATCCAATTCTTTTTCCGATAAATTTTCAGGGGCTTTTTCGTCATTTACTTCAATTATTTTTAATTTTACGTATGGTTTTAATCGTTTTTCGTACTCGCTTATTGCATCTTTAAAATATTTTTCTTTAATTTTTCCCACACTAACTATTGAAATATTCATTTATTAAATCTCGCTTTTATATAATAAATCGGCATATTTTTATTTCTAAATTTTCTTTCATATTCGCTTATATATTTGCTTTTTTCTTCTGAAATATTTTCATCTTTTTCAATTATATCCATAGAAAATTCTTCAAAATATTTACAAGATGCCTCAAATAATTCTTTGTTGTCAGTTTTAAGCTCCAAAATCGCCTTATCTTTTATAATATTTTTGTACCTATTCAAAAATCTCTCATGGCTAAGTCTTCTTTTGTGGTGACGTCTTTTTGGCCAAGGAGTTGAAAAATTCAAATATATTCTTGAAATTTCTTCATTTTCAAAAATTTCTTCCAAATTTTCCGCATCTGCTATAAGCCCTCTAACATTTGTAAGTTCGTTTTCTTTTATTTTTCTGCTTGCAACAACAAAGGCATTTGTATTTACTTCAAGTCCTATAAAATTTATAGCAGGATTATCCTTAGCAATTTCAATTAAAAAATCTCCCCTGCCAGATCCAATTTCCAAATATATTTCATTATCATTTCCAAAAATTTCTTTCCATTTCCCCTTGTTTTCTTTTCCATCAAAATAAATCAAAGGATTTTCTTTCATTTCTGGAATAGCATTTTCTTTAAATCTTAATCTCATTTCTCATCCTTTCTGTTAAATATTAGTTTACAAAATATTTGTTATAAAAACAAGGAAAATAAAATTTAAAATTTTAAAATCCCATATACCTATTGACATTAATATACTATGTTGTACAATGTATATAGCAATAAGATGGATTAACTTATAATTTGAAAGGATTGTTATGAATGAAGATTGGATTTCTCAAATTAAACGTGGAACTTTAGAATATGCTATCTTAATTTTAATTAAAAAAAAGGATAGATATGGCTATGATTTAATTCAAACTCTTGAAAAATATCCAATGTTACAAACAAAGGAGAGCACTGTTTACCCACTACTTCGAAGACTTCTAAAAAATAATTATTTAGAAGCTTATTGGAAAAATATAGAAGAAGGCACTCCTCCAAGAAAATATTATAAAATTACAGAGCTTGGAAATTTTTATTTAAATGCTTTGAAAAGAGATTGGATGATTCTTGTAAAAAATATTTCAGATCTTAGTGAGGAAGAAAAATGAAAAATAGTAAAATTGATAATAATTTAGAAAAATATTTATCAAAAGTAGACAGCAATTTAAAATATATGTCTATTTCTGAAAAAACTGATATTTTAAGTGAACTTAAAAATTCATTTTATGAAAGGCTTAATGATGGGCAAAGTTCTGAGTATATAATTTCTCAAATGGAAAGTCCAAAAGACTTAGCATTTTCTTATATGGGCGATAGTATTGTAAAAAGTAAAGATTTTTCCTTTAAAAATTTATTTATGGCTATAGGATTTTATTCTTACGCTTCATTAGCGTGGATTTGTCTTATACCAACTCTTGCAATACTTTCAATCTCTTTTTTCTTTTCTAGTGGAATTAGCATATTTGCAGGTGTAATGGGACTTTTTAAAGGAATAATTCACATTAAACCAATCGATGAATTAAAATTTATCTTTTTTGGCTTTGAATTAAAAGGTATTTTCGCTTTAATTGCAGGTCTTATTTTAGCCTTGATATTTTTTGTAATTGGAATTTTATTTTGGAAAGCTACAATTGCTACAATTAAATTTTTAAAAAATCAAAAAAGGAAATTAAATAATGGAAATTGATAATCCAAAAAAACTTGCAAAAATTATAAATTTAGCTTATAAAAATTTTTTTAAAAAAACTAGGAATTAGCTTGAAACTAATTCCTAGTTTTTTTAAATTCCTAAATATGCACTTCTTACGGCAGGATCATTTTTAAGGTTTTCTGCCTTATCTTCTTTTACAATTTTTCCTGTTTCTATTACATAAGCCCTATCCGATATATCTAGGGCAAGATTAGCATTTTGTTCTACAAGCAAAATCGTTGAGCCTTCTTCTTTTAAAACTTTTATCGTTTCGAATATTTTTTCTACATAAAGAGGCGAAAGTCCCATTGATGGTTCGTCTAATAAAAGCAATTTTGGATTTGTCATTATAGCTCTTGCCATAGCAAGCATTTGTTGTTCTCCTCCTGACAAAGTTCCTGCTTTTTGATTTCTCCTATCTTTTAAAACTGGAAAAAGCTCATATATTCTCTCAATTTTTTCTTCTCTTTCCTTGTCTTTTAAATTTGTTGCAACTGAACCTAAATTTATATTATCTACAACTGAAAGATTTGAAAAGACTCTCCTTCCTTCTGGAACTTGTGCAATTCCAAGCCTTGTTATTTTGTATGCTTTTTTATTTGTTATATCTTCGTTTTCAAATGTTATTTTTCCGCTTCTTTTTTCAAGCAAAGAAGATATTGCTTGAAGGGTTGTTGTTTTTCCTGCTCCATTTGCTCCAATTAATGAAACTACTTCTTTTTTATTTACTTTTAAGGAAACATCCTTTATAGCGTGGATATTTCCATAATATACATTTAAATTTTCTACATTAAGCATTTTATTCTCCATATCCACTTCCCAAATAGGCGCTAACTACATCATCTTTTTTAACAACTTCTTCTGGTTTTCCTTTTGCTATAACTATTCCGTGATTTAATACGTAAAGTTTTTCGCAAATTCCCAAGACCAATTTCATGTCATGCTCTATCAAAACAATTGATAAATTAAAATTATCTCTTATCATTCTAATTGTATCCATCAATGATTCTGTTTCAATTGCATTCATACCTGCAGCCGGCTCGTCTAATAATAATAATTTTGGATTTGTAGCAAGAGCTCTTGCTATTTCTAATTTTCTTTGGGCTCCATAGGATAAATTTCCTGCGCTATCATTTGCATAAGCTGCAAGTCCCAAAATTTTTAAAATATCCAAAGCTTTTTTTGTTGCTTCTCTTTCTTCTTTCCAATAATTTTTAAGCCTAAGCATTCCGTCAACAATTTTATATCTCATATCTCTGTTCATAGATACTTTTACATTATCTACAACTGATAAGTAATCAAATAATCTTATATTTTGAAAAGTTCTTGCTATACCTTTTTGACTTAGTTTGTGAACAGGTAAGCCTGTTATATTTTCTCCATCTAAATAAATCGCTCCTTCTGTTGGCTCATAAACTCCACTTAGCATATTAAAAACTGTAGTTTTTCCTGCTCCATTTGGTCCAATTAAACCAATTAAATCTTTTTCTTTTACATCAAGATTAAATCCATTTACTGCCTTCAATCCTCCAAAGGAGATGGAAATATTATCACATTTTAATACCGATCTTCTTTTATCCATTTTTTACTCCTTCTTTGTTGATTTTTCTTTTAAATTTTGCAATTTGTCTTGAAATAGAAAATTCTTCTCTTCCCATTAAGCCTTGTGGTCTAAATATCATAACAATTACTAAGATTACAGAATAAATTATCATCCTATATTCTGCGAATGCTCTTAATATTTCTGGAACTATGGTTAATGTTATAGTTGAAATTACTGAACCTGTAAATGAACCCATTCCTCCTAAAACAACCATTACTAAAATATCAAAACTTTTATTATAATTAAATACATCGGCTGCTATTACTCCAGTTGTTTGAGCGTATATAGCTCCTGCAACTCCAGCAAAAAGTGCTGATAAAGTAAAGGCAAATATTTTAGATTTTGTTGTATTTATTCCACAGCTTTCAGCGGCAAGCTCATTATCTTTTATTGCCAAAACTGATCTACCAAATCTTGATGTCATAATTGAATACATAAATACAACGCACAAAACTGTAACAAAAAATACTAAAGCAAAAGAATCAACTGTAGGTATTCCTGCCATTCCTTGAGCGCCACCAGTAATAGATAAATTCTCTACAACAACCCTAATTATTTCTCCAAAAGCCAAGGTTACTATAGCAAGATAATCTCCGTTTAACCTCAATACTGGTATTCCGATTGCAAGAGAAAATAAAAATGCAAACAGTCCTCCAATTAATAAGGCTATAAAAAATCCTGGTATTCCTTCTATTATTCCAGTTTTCAAAAAAATTCCTGCACTATATGCACCTATTGACATAAAACCTGCATGTCCCAAGGTTATTTGTCCCAAATTTCCTACGGTTATATTTAGCGAAATTGAAAGAATTATATTAATGCATAGCAAAAATAAAATTGATTGCCAATAAGAATCAATTATTCCACTTAAAATTAATATTTGAATAATTGCAAATGAAACTAATACAAGGACAAAGCTAACTAGATATGATGTTTTTTTATTTTTATCCATTTTATACTTTCTCCTTTTCCATATTTCCTAAAATTCCAGTTGGTTTTACTATTAAAACTAAAATTAATACCAAAAATACTATTGCATCTGCGTATGAGCTTGAAAGATATGCTCTAGTCATAACTTCTATCATTCCCAAAATAAATCCACCAATTACAGCTCCCGGTATTGAACCAATTCCTCCAACAACTGCTGCTGTAAAAGCTTTTATTCCTAGCATAGAGCCAATAAAAGGAGTTATTTGAGGATATGATGAAACATACAATAAAGATGCAACTCCAGCAAGTGCAGAGCCAATTGCAAAAGTCATCGTCATAGTATTATCTACATTTATTCCAACAAGACTTGACGCCTTATAATCTTCGCTAACAGCAAGCATCATCTTGCCATATTTTGTTTTAGAAATAAAAATTTGCAAAATTATTGTAAGAATAATAGTTAAAACTATTGTAAAAATTGTTTGAAAAGATAATCTTATTCCAAAAATATTTAAGCTAGCTTGATTAAATAAACTTGGAACAGGTCTTGCATTAGCAGTAAAAACTTTTACAAATAAATTTTCCAAAAATAAAGATACTCCTATAGCAGTAATTAAAATTGAAATTGATGAAGAATTCCTCAAAGGTTTGTAAGCAATTCTTTCTATTATAACTCCCAAAAGTGTACAGGCAATAATTGCTGGTATTATTGCTAAATATAATGGTAAACCACTTCTGAAAAGACTTGTTTGAACAACAAAAAATATTGTATAAGCGCCTACCATTATAATATCTCCATGGGCAAAATTTATTAATTTTGCTACGCCATAAACCATTGTATAACCCAAGGCTATTAAAGCATATATTGATCCTAATTGTAGACCATTAAAAAGTTGAATTAAAAAATCCATAAAATCTCCTTAAAATTTAAGGGGTTTTGCTAATTCGCAATCCCCCCCTTTTATTAATTTTCATCAGCTGTTACTGTTGAATTAAATTTATATGTTCCATCTTTTATTTCCATCATTGATGCTGATTTGATTGGATTATGATTTTCATTAAATTTAAATTTGCCGGTTATTCCATCAAATTCTATAGCTTTAATTTTTTCTATAATCTTATCACTTTCTTCGCTTTTCGCTTGTTCAATAGCTTGTTTTAATAAATAAATTGTATCGTATGACAAAGCAGAAAAAGCTGAAGGATCTTCTTTATTTTCTTCTTTATATTTTTTTACAAAATCTTTTACTCTTTGGTCATCACTATCTAAAGCAAAGTGATTTGAAAAACATGAGCCTTCTACCAATCCTAATTGAGATTTATCCATTACATTTACAACTCCATCCCAACCATCAGAACCAATAAATTTTGCATCAATTCCAGCATCTCTTGCTTGTGGAGCTATAAGAGCAACTTTTTCGTAATAATCTGGAACTAATAATACATCTGGTTTCGCTTTTGCAATTTTTGTAAGTTGTGCCTTAAAATCATTGTCATTATCTCCATAAGATTCATCAGCAACCAAATCAAGTTTTAATTTTTCTACTTCTTTTTTAAATTCATCAGCAATTCCATTTGAATAATCTGAAGAAGTATTTCTAAGGATAGCTACTTTTTTTGCTTTTTGATTTTCTGCTGCAAATTTTGCCAATAATTTTCCTTGATAAGGATCAGTAAAGCAAGTTCTAAATACATTATCCTTTCCTTCTGTAATATTTCCTTGAGTTCCTGTTGGAGTTATCATTGCAATTCCATCTTTTTTTGCAATTTCAGAAACTGCTAGAGCAGGTTTTGATGTAATAGGCCCTACAATTGCTGTTACTTTTTCTCCTTTTAATTTATTGTATGCAGTTGTTGAATCTGTTATTTCTCCCTTATCATCATAAGAAATCCATTCAATTTTTTTGCCATTAATTCCACCATTTTTATTTATCTCATCAACAGCTAACAAAGCTCCTTTTTCTGATGAATTTCCATAATTTGAAACTGGACCAGTTTGTGGTATTATTGCTCCAATTTTAATTGTTTCAGAATTCTCAGATTTTTTATTTTCTCCATTTTTTGCTTGACATCCTGCAAATGCAAATATTGATGCAAAAGCTATGGTCATTAATTTTTTTGTTTTTTTCATTTTTTCCTCCACATATTTTTTTAATAATTAAGTATAAATAAAGATTAAAATTTATAATAATAATTATGGCACAGGATTTTCATCTTGTCAAATGTTTTTTGATTGATTATTTTATTGTCTTTTTTTCAACGCTTATCTTGTTATTATTTTTTGATTTTTAAAATGAATATTTATTTATAATTTTATGCAAAGGTATATTTATTATTTATTTAATGTTAAATAATGCTTTATGGTTTATTTATGTAATTTTATTTTAAAATATTTATTTTACGATAGTTTACAAAGGTTACAATTTCGCACTTTTCTTGATATTTTTTCTTTTTTCGCCTATAATAAAATTCATTGGGGGAGACATGAGAAAACAAAAACAAATTGATTCATTCACTTTTTTAAGAGCTATTTTTATTATTGCTATTTCCATATTTCATTCATCAGTGCAATTTCTTCCTGGTGGTTTTATGGCAGTAATTGGCTTTTTTGTAATGAGTGGATTTTTAATGATGAAAAAATTAAATACTGTATATGATTATGATTTTAATGAATTTAAATCGATTATTAAAAAAAGATTCAAAAAGCTATTGCCAAGTTTATTTTTTGTTATAAGCCTATCTTTAGTTTTTGCTTTGATTTTTTCAAGAATAATCTTTCATGATTCTATAAAATCATCTTTACCTACAGCCCTTTCTATTCAAAATTTATACCAAATTTTTAAGGGTGGTTCATATTTTACAAAAAATGGATATTTTGATATGTTTACACATTTTTGGTATATATCCATGCAAGTTCAATTTATCCTTATTTTCTATTTGGTAAATTATTTTATAAATAAATATAAGGATAAATTTTCTGGTAAGAATATAAAAATTTATGTTTTTACTCTTATTTCAGCAATAAGTATTTTGTTGATGATTATTTTTTCTTTTGATAAAAATAATATTTCAAGAATTTATTATGGACCTGACGCTAGAATAAATGCTATTTTTATTGGAGCACTTGCTTATCTTTTGATAGATTATTTTTCAAAAATTTTTGAATTTGCTAAGGAGAAAAATTTTTCTGAAAAATATATTTTGTATGCTCTTTTGTTTTTAACTTTGCTTGCTTACTTTTTTGTAAGGGGTGAAAACTTATATACTTACAGAATAATAATGCCAATTTATACTATTATTCAAGCATTATTAATTGGCGTGTTATACTCTTATGAAAAGGAAAATAAATTTGTAATAAAGAAAAAAGAAATGGGAATTTTCAAAACTTTCCTTTATTATATAGGTCTTAGATCTTATTACATTTATTTGTGGCAATATATAATAAGCACTTTTCTTTCTTACGCTTTTGCCCACACAAGCAAAAGTAGGATTATAGCTTATATTTTGGAAATAATTATTGTTTTGATTTTATCAGAGCTAACTTACGTTATTTTAAATAGAAAATTTGATTTTAAAAAATATTTTATTATCACATCTGCTCTTATTTTAGGATTGAATGCATTGGCATTTTTTATTCCAAATCCTAAGGAAAAAGATATGAAAGAGCTTGAAAAAAGAATTAGTGAAAATCAAGATAATATAAAGAAAAACAATGAGAAATATGTAAAAGAACAAAAGAAAAAAGAGAATAAAGAAAATTTAGAAAAATCTAAAAATCAGCTTTCAAACGAAAATAAAGAAACAGATCCAAAGCAAAATGAAAGTAACAAAGAAGATGAAAATAAAAATAAAGAAGAAAATAAAGAGCCTGTTTTTGAAAAGAAAGCTTATGATGATTTCAACTTTACCGATAAGGAAAAAGAATTTTTAAAAAATACTTCTATTACTGCTGTTGGCGATTCTGTTTTGATTAATATTGATCCATTTTTGAGAGAATTTAATCCAAATCTTTACCTTGATGGAGAGGTTGGAAGGCAAATGACCGATGGTCCAAAAGTATTGCAGGATATAAAAAATAAAAACGGCCTTGGCAATATTGTTCTTGTAAGCCTTGGTTCTAACGGAACTTTAAGCGAGCAAAATATGGTAGATATTTTAAATATTTCTGAAGGAAGAAAAGTTTATTTTGTAAATACTGTAAACAGCCAATCTTGGGAGATGACTATTAATTCTAAAATCAAAAAATTCTGCGATGAAAACAAAAATGCATACATGGTTGATTGGTATAAATTTGCAAAGGAAAAAGCAAATTTATTTGCAAAAGATATGGTTCATCCAGAAGTTGAAGGTTCAAAAGCTTATAGAAATCTAATTGAAAGAGAAATAATAAATTCTTTTGCTAAGTAATAATTAAATAATGTATATCTAAAAGCGTAGAAGTCTTAGATGATTTTCTACGCTTTTATTTTTTTGAAAATTTCCATTTAAAACCTATATACTTTTTTAAACAAAAAATTTATTTTAAATATTTTCAAATTTAAAATGGACTTTATCAATAGCCTAAGAATATTTTTGTTGTATAATAGCAAATGAGGTGAATTATGATAGATTATTTAAATGAAATAAATTTAGATCAAAAATTAATAGATAAAATTATAGAATTTAGAAATGAAGATATAGATGATGAAGACAAAGATAGGATTGTTAAACCAGAATTTAAATATTATGGAGAAGATGTTTTGAAAAAAGCAATAACTGCAATTTTATCTGGAAAAAATATTTTACTTTCTGGTCCAAAAGCTACAGGAAAAAATGTTCTTGCTCAAAATCTTTCTTATATTTTTAATCGTCCATCATGGGATATTTCTTTTCATGTAAATACTGATTACAATTCCTTGGTTGGAGCTGACACTTTCAAAGATGGAAAAGTTGTTTTTAGAAAGGGTCCTGTTTATGAATGTGCAAAAAAGGGTGGCTTTGGAGTTTTGGATGAGATAAATATGGCAAAAAACGAAGCCATTTCTGTCCTCCACGCAACTTTAGACCACAGACGTGTAATTGATATTCCAGGTTATGACAAAATAAAACTTGACGATAAGACAAGATTTATTGCAACAATGAATTATGGTTATGTTGGAACAAGAGAAGTAAATGAGGCACTTGCTTCAAGATTTATGGTTATAAATATGCCAAATATTACAAGAGAAAATTTAAAACATTTACTAAAGGATAAATTTCCAAAATTAAAAGACAAATATATGGAAACTTTTATAGATATTTTTGAATCTCTCCAAGAAAAAAGTGAAAATTCAGAAATTTCTACAAAATCAGTAGACCTTAGGGGGCTAATTTCTGCAATTGAAACTATGGAAATTGGACTTAACCCTTATGATGCAATTGAAATGGGACTAATTAATAAATCTTTTGATGAATTTGAAAGAGAGCTTGTAAGAGATAGCGTTGATTCAAAACTTCCAAAAGAAATCAAAGAGAGTGTATTTGATGACTGATACTTTTGAAATTTTTCCTATTTAAAAAAAGACAACCCTTTTTTTGAAGAATTTAAGGCAATCACCCTTCTTTTGTTGGAAGATTTATCCTACAGAAAATTAGAAAAAACTAATCTTGTAATAAAAGATTTAAGAAAATCTTACGCCAAAAAAATTCTCGACAAATACCGATATAAAAAAGAAACCGACAATGTTTACGAACAAATTGAAAAAGCCTACTATGGGAAAATTTTTAATAAACCCATAACCGAAGCAAAACTTGTAAGAGATTTTTATGCTGAACTTTTTTCTATTTATACCTATAAATCAAGCGAAATAATAGATAAACTTAATGAACTTTTTAAAAAATATTTTCTTTTTGAAAGATTTGACCAATACAACGAACTTTTTGATCAAATGATAAAGGAAGAAAAGCCCAAAAATTTTGACCATGATGATTTGGACGAGTCTGATATTGAAAAAAATATTGAAGACCAATTTCAAATCCAATCTGCAGAATTTAATGGTTATATTTATTTTGAAGAAAAAAAAGAAGATATGAACAAGGATATATTTATCTTTGAAAAATCTGATAAGGAAAAAGAAAAAAGAGAAGATTCCTTTATAGAAGATTTTTATGGAAAACTTTCTATAAGCGAAAAAAGACAAGAATTATTAGAAAAAGAACTTGCCAAAGGTATCCATAAGTCAAAAAAATTATATTTTACAAAGGGCGAATACACCGATTCTCCAAATGCAAAATTCAATCAGAAAGTTAGAAAAAAACAAAAGGAAAAAACAAAAGAATATATTGAAAATAATCTTTCAATAAACAACAGGGCTGTAAATGAGCTAACAAGAACTATAGAAAATTCTTTGGCAAATCACGAAGAAGATGAGCTTTACAGAAAAAATTATGGACTTCTTGATTCTATAAATGTTTGGAAAGCACCAGTTTTAAATGAATCAAAAGTATTTTTTTCAAATAACAAAGACCCAAAACCAAAATTTCAAATGGATTTATTAATTGACGGGTCAGCAAGCCAAATCAAAAGGCAAAATCTCGTAGCAAACCAAGCTTTTATAATTGCAAATGCCATGGACAAGGTAAATATTCCAATAAGAGTTTCTTCATTTTCAACTTTAAGAGATTATACAGTTTTTAATATGTACAGAGATTTTAAAGATAAGGGCAATAATGAAAATATTTATAATTTTTTTGCTTCAGGTGCAAACAGAGATGGACTTGCCTTTAAAACAATCCACAAATTAATCAATGAAGATAAAAATGAAAGCGTAAGAAAAATTTTAATAATTTTATCAGATGGTCGCCCAAACGATGAAAAACACAATATCAATACAGTAAATGCAAAAATCAAGGACCAATATATAGACAAAAAAGCAGTTGATGATACTGCAAAAGAAATAAGAGCATTAAAAAGCGATGGAATCCAAGTTTTGGGAGTTTTTACTGGAGAAGATGAAGATATAGAAAATGCAAAATTAATTTATGGAGCAGATTTTTGTAGAATAAAAAATCTAGAAAATTTCTCCAAAATTGTTTCAATTTATATGAAAAATTTAATAGCAAATTAAAATTGGCTGGCAAAAAATTATAAACTATAATAATTTATAATTTTTACCAGCCTTTTAAATTATTTTTTATTTTTTCTTAGAAAATTTATGGTATATACGATTTACCATTTTCATAACTTCAGGAATTCTTGCAAATAAAATTGTAAGCGCATAAAATATTGCTGCTATTATTATGGCAATAAACATAGCCAAAAGATATGACATTTTCCCACTCAAATTTCCATAAATAACACTTGCAATCAGTCCCATCAAAATTGATAAAACTGTAATTTTTATCAAAGATTTTAAAGAACTTTTGAAATTAATTCTTCCAAAATTTTTCCTAAATTTTATTAACATCATAATTGCACCCGCCGCAGCAGAAATTGCAGTTGCTAGGGCAAGACCTTGAATGTCAAAAAATTGTATCAAAATAAAATTCAATATTACATTTATAATTTGTTGGATAACTACAATTATTACTGGCGATTTTGAATCTCCAACTGCATAAAATCCCTTGTCGATTACATCAGAAAATGATTGAAAAATAACAAATGGCGCATAGGCAATTAGCATTGATGCTGTAACTACTACAGATTTATTATCAAAAGCTCCCCTTTGATAAACCAATTTTATTATTGGCTCTGCCAAAGACATCATTCCAATTGTTGCTGGTATTACCAAAAGCATAGTCAAAACTATAGCTGAATTTATTTGAATTTTCATATTTTCTATATCGCCTTTTTGTCCCAAATGTGAAACTGTAGGAAATATTGACGTTGTTACTGAAACTGTTATTACTCCTGTAATCAATGACAAAAGTGTTTTTGAATATCTCAAAAATGATATTGAAGCATTTCCGAAAAAGTATGATGCCATAGAATTATCTACTGTAAGAGCTATCTCTCCTGCTGCTGATGAAACTATAACAGGAATTGCAATCATAATTAAAGACTTAATATATTTATTATGAACATCTATTTTTCTCTTGTATTTATATCCATTTTCCTTATTTGCCTTAGGAAACATTATATATTGTAAGACATTTCCCAACAAACAACCAACAGCAAGTAAGTATGGATTTTTGGCAAGTCCACTAATAATTGTAAAAGCAATTATTATAACATTCATTATTAATCCAGTTACAGCCGGAATAAAGAAATTTCCCTTTAAATTTAAATATCCCCTAAAAACAGCTGAATATAAATATGCAAATATTGCAAACATTATAATTCTTGTAAAAACTATGGCAGTATGTAAAAGTTCGCCTTTTAAATCAGGAGAAAATAATTTACAAAATGCTCCAGCAAAAACAAAACCAAAAACAACTGCTACAAGACCAAATACCATCAAGATATTAAAAATATTTGATGTGAATTCTTCAGCAACCTCTTCGCCCTCTTCATTTTTCGCCTTGGTATAAATTGGAATAAATCCATAGATAATACCCGATGCAACAAAATTTGCTATTACTACAGGAAGAGTATTTGCAACAGCATAAATTGCAACTATATCCCCCGCTCCATAAAAATAAGCCATAACAGATTCTCTCAAAAATCCAAAAACTTTAGAAAGAATTGTTACAAGCATTAACATAAAAGCAGTTTGTCCCATAATTACCTCTCTTTTTTAATTTATAAATTTTATTATATCTTTAAAAAATCCTCTTTCAATGGATAAATTTATCCATAAATAAGTCTATTATCTTAGAAAATTTTACGATAATTTTATAAAATCTTTATTTTTCTGTTATCTTATTTATTATTTAAAAAATTTAAAAATAAAAATAAGCACAAGAAATAAAGCTATCACTTGTGCTATAATTTATTATTTTATTTTCAAGTATTCTTCCAAAGAAAGACTATTCTCGTACATAGATTTTGCATTTTCTACACCAACATATCTAAATTCCCAGCACCTTTCTTTTTTGCCAGTAATTTCTTCTTTTTCTTTGGTGTATCTTTGAATAAAACCATATTTATAAGAATTTTCCTTTAGCCACTTATATTCATTTGTATCTTTAAATTTGTCTGAATATTTGCTTTGTCCAGTATAAAAATCAAAACTTGTTCCTGTTTGGTGCTCACTTGTATAAGCAACATCAGCATCAGGATTATTTTGATCTACCAATTTTTCTTCACTTTGTCCCATCCTAAAATCAGATGCAATTTTTATATCCAAACCTTCTCTTTGCATATCAATAAGCATAGTATCAAAAGCTTTTTTGCTTGTAGAATCAACGCCTGGATTAAAATCTTTAGGCAAAGGATTTGATTCATTTACAAAAACAACTCCCTTAACTACACTAATATTTTCGCTATCTTTAAGCTTTCCAAGACCATATTTATTTACATAATAAAATTCATCATTAATTTTAATTTTTGAAAAAGAATTTTCTGTACCAAAATATTCTATGTATTGGTTAGTATTAATGCTTACATCAGTTTTTGTAAAATCGCTTGGCTCTTGGTAGCAATATTGACTTTTAAGAGATTTGACATAGGATTTCATAGTATCACTATATCCATCATCATCAATTTTTTCCCCATCACTAATTACTACATTTTCAAAACCAATAGGAGTTGCTACTTGAGTTTTTGCATTTTTTAGTTCTTCTTTAAGCACTTCATTTTCTTGTTTTTTATTAGCTTGGGCATATCTGTTTTCTATTGGTTTTCTAATTTGAAAATCATCACTACTTTTTTTAAAATCTATATTCAAAGCTCCTGTTATCAAAAGAGCACAAATTCCAACTTTTATTAAATTATTTCTTCTTTTTCTTTTTCTTTCTTTTACCTTTTTGCGTCTTAAATCTCTAATACTTTTGTTTGCCATTTTTAGTTTTCTTCCTTAAATCTATTTCAATATAACTAAATTTACGTCTGTGGGATAGTTTATAAAATCATATAAATATATTTCAATTTAAAATAAAAGACTTTACAAAACTTTTTAATATTTTCTTAACTCCATTATAACACAAGTATAAAAAAATATGTATAGTATAAATGATTTTTTTTGTAAAATATTAGAAAAAAATCGCTAAAAATTAATTTTTTTTAATTTTAGCGATTTTTTTAATACGTTTTTATAAAATTTTTTACTCTTTTTTAAAAACCTTATAAGTTTTTATAATAAATTTTTTAAGCAAATTAATTAACTATAAACTAGCTTTTTGGATTTTAATTTTTTCTCCCATTATTTTATTTGTCATTTTTTGAGAAATTTCATTTACATCTGTCATATATATTTCCATATATTTTTTTTCATTCTCATCAAATTTTATATTTTTTGCCAAAACCTTAGCAGGGTCAATAATATTTGCTTTGTAGTTTAAATTTTTAAAAATTTCATCTTCTACTATAGGATAGTGAGTACAACCTAAAACTATATTTTCAATTTTTTTCTCATTTGCAAGTTCCAAATAATCTTTTAAAGCCTTATCCACCTCATCTCCACTTACTATTCCTTTTTCTATAAGGGAAACAAGTAATGGACAAGCTTTTTCAAAAACTTTTTTATTAGAATTTTTTTCAATTTTAATTTTATAAGTATGTTGTAAGCACGTTGCCTTTGTAGCCATAACAAAAATATCCCCTTCACATTCTAAGGATTTTTTTATTGCTTGGTCTGTAATTGAAATAAATTTTTTATCAAATTCTTTTCTAAGATATTCTATCGCAACAGTAGAAATTGTATTACAAGCTATCACAAAAAAATCAATATCTTTTTTTAATAAAAATTCTACTATTTTTTTTGAAAGCTCAATTATTTCTTCATTTGACTTATCTCCATAAGGAACATTTTTATTATCTCCAAGGTAAAAATAATTTGCCTTGTGCTTTTTAGACAATTCTTTAAGAACAGTAAGTCCTCCAAGTCCTGAATCAAATACACCAATATTAGTCATCTATTAAATTCACCCTTTCAACAAATCTATAATCATTTTTTATTTCATTTAACGCATAATTTATTTTTTCTTCATCAAAAAATACAGCAAAAATACTTGCTCCACTACCACTAAGAAGTGCTTTGGCTGCCCCTAGATTTTCAAGTCTATTTTTTATTTTATAAAGATGAGGAAAATTTTCATATACAACATCTTCCATCACATTAGAAAAATATTTTACAATATTTTTATCAGAAGATTTTAATCCCTCAATTATTTTTTCAGTTTCAATATTTCCATAATCCTTTAATCTTTTATATACAAAATTTGAAGAAATACTTGTCCCATCATTTACCAAAAGAATTTTCATATCTAAATTTATATCAAAAGGAGATAAAATTTCTCCAATACCTTGAGCCCTCGCAGATTTTTTCAAGAAAAAAAACGGAATATCAGCTCCTAAACTTTTCCCAATTTTAAAAATCTCATCATCACTCAAATTTAAATTCCAAAGCTCATTTAAAGCCAAAATCATTTCTGCACAATTTGTAGAACCACCAGCAAGACCTGCTGCTATAGGAATATTTTTTTCCAAAAACACATCTACTCCACATGATTTAACTCTATCTTTTAATATAGCCCAAGCCTTGTAAATCAAATTATTTTCAATATTTTCCTTTGATAAAATTTGGCTATTGGTTTTAATTTTAATTTCATTAGTATTATTTTTTTCAATTTTTAATTTATCAAACAAAGAAATCCTAGTCATAATTGTATCAATTTCATGATAACCATCATCTCTTTTGTACAAAGAATCTAAACTAAGATTAATTTTTCCATAGCATTTTCTTTCCATAATTACCTCACTACAATTATACCATAAGGATTTTTTGAAAATAAAATTTAAAAATAAAAATTTTTAATCAAAAAAATAGACCTTGCTTTCGCAAAGTCCATTTGTAAATTTAAATTTATTTAGAGTAATCGTAGAATCCTTTACCAGTTTTTCTACCAAGATCTCCTGCTCTTACCATTTGTCTTAATAATGGATTTGGACGATATTTGCTATCACCAAATTCATTGAATAATACTTCCATAATTGCAAGACATGTATCAAGTCCTATAAGGTCAGCTAATGCTAGAGGTCCCATTGGATGGTTTGCTCCAAGTTGCATTCCCTTATCAATATCTTCAACGCTTGCAAGTCCATCATATAAAACTCCGATTCCTTCGTTAATCATTGGAATTAAAAGTCTATTTACAACAAATCCTGGACCTTCTTTTACTTCTATTGGTTGTTTTCCAAATTCTTCAGCAAGTTCAAATACTTTCTTGTTTGTTTCATCGCTTGTGTGAAGTCCTCTAATAACTTCTACAAGTTTCATTACTGGAACTGGATTGAAGAAATGCATTCCTATTACATTTTCTGGTCTATTTGTTGAAGCAGCAATATCTGTTATTGAAAGTGAAGATGTATTTGAAGCAAGTATTGCTCCTTCTTTAACTACTGCATCTAATTCTTTGAAAATTTCTTTTTTAAGTTTTGGATTTTCTGTAGCAGCTTCTATAACTATATCACAATCAGCTAAGTCTTTTACTTCTGTTGTGTAGGAAATGTTTTTGATTGCTTTTTCTTTAGCATCTTCTTCCATTCTTCCCTTAGAAACTTGTTTAGCATAATCTTTTTCAATTCTAGCTTTTGCATTTTCTAAGAATTCATCTTTAATATCTCTTACTACTACTTCGTGGAATTTTGCAGCTACTTCTACAATTCCTCCACCCATAATTCCTGATCCAATTACACCAATTTTCATATTTACTCCTTTGTGTGTTTTAAAAAAGTTTCGTTCGCTTGTTAAATTAATAACTTATATATATTATAACATTGTTTTCCTAGTTTTTCAAGAAATATTGACTTTTTTTTAACTATTTATTTGATTTTCTCCAAATTCTCATACTCTCAGCTTCTTTAATCAAATCATCTCTAAAATCTGGATGAGCAATTGAAATCAATTTCTCTGTTCTTTCCCACAAAGATTGACCTTTTAAATTAACCATACCATATTCTGTTGCCACATAATGAGTATTTGCTCTGCAACCTGTTGGTTGTGTTCCCTCAATCAATCTTGGAACAATATTAGAATGTCTTACACCTTTTTTGTCTACTCTTGATGAGTGTAGGGTTACAAAAGATTTTCCACCTTTTGAATTATAAGCACCAATCATAAAATCTAAAGCTCCACCTGAACCTGAAATATGTTTTGTTCCAGAGCTTTCTGCAGAAACTATACCATTCAAATCAACTTCAAGAGCTGAGTTTATTGACATAAAATTATCTAAAGCAGAAATTTGTTCGATTCCATTACAATAATCTACTGGAGCCGCACAAAGTTCTTCATTATTGTCTATAAAATCGTACAATTCTTTGCTACCAGCTGCAAAGGCATAAACTTGTCTTCCCCTATCAATATTTTTCTTTTTACCTGTAATTTTTCCAGCTTTTGATAATTCTACAAAAGAATCTACATACATTTCTGTATGAACGCCCAGGTCTTTTAAATCAGAATTTGCAATTTCTTTTCCAATTGCTGTAGGAAGTCCACCTATTCCTATTTGTAAACATGCACCATCAACTAATTCTTCAACTACATATTTAGCAACTTCCTTATCCAAATCACTTGGATTTGCTTTGCCCAAAGCTACCATTTCTGGATTTGAACCTTCGATTATATAATCAACATCTTTAATATTTACAAAATTTTCAAATCCACCAAGTCCTCTTGGTACATTTTTATTTACTTCTATTATAACAATATCAGAATTTTCAATTGCAGCGTAAAGATGAGATGCAGAAATTCCAAAATTAAAATTACCATGTTCATCCATAGGTGTTGCTTGTGTTACAAAAACATTTGGTTTTTTTATTGAAGTTCTATAATATTTTGGAAGTTCTGAATATTTTATAGGAGCATAAAATGCTCTTCCTTCTCCAGCTAATTTTCTAATTGCACCCAATGAATGCCAAGAGTTATAAACAAAATGTTCATTTTTTGGATCTGCATCAAATAATTTAAATTTTTCTAATTCTACTCCTCCTCTGACAACGATGTCATTGAGCTTAGTAATTTCTTTTGCAAATGCTTCATCAAAATCGTGTGGAGAAATTATTCCCCAAGAGTAGTCAACATAATCTCCATCTTTAACTAATTTTGCTGCATCTTCAGCACTTATTAGTTTTTCCTTATATAATTTATTATAGTCCACGTCATCCTCCCATTAAATACGCATATTTTTACTTATATATTGGAATAATTTTTAATTATCTCCATAAAAATTTAAGGATGAGACTTCTCTCATCCTTAAATTAATTTGAGATACTAATAATGATATACCCAAATTTTAAAATTTTATTTATATTAATTTGCTTTTTTATTCTTAATTGCTTCTGTAAGTTTTGGTACTACTTCAAATAAGTCGCCTACTATACCATAATCAGCTCTTCCAAATATTGGAGCATCTGGATCTTTGTTTATAGCTATAACTTTATCAGCAGCATTTATACCTGCCAAGTGTTGAATAGCTCCAGAAATTCCTACAGCTATATAAACTCTTGGTCCTACAGTTTTTCCTGATTGTCCTACTTGGTGAGAGTGTGAAATCCATCCAGCATCTACAGCCGCACGGCTTGATCCAACAGTTCCATCAAGTGCATCAGCTAAATCTTTTATTAATGCAAAGTTTTTAGGATCTCCAAGTCCACGTCCACCAGAAACTATAAATTCAGCTCCAACTAAATCAACTTCATCTCCTTCATCTCTTGGGATGAAATCTAAGATTTTTGTTCTAGCTTCACCTTCAAATTTGATATCTTCATCAATTATTTCGATATCATCTTTTGCACCAATAGCTTCTTTTGAGAATACTCCTGGTCTTACAGTTCCCATTTGTGGTCTGTGATCTGGGCAAAGAATCATTGCCATTAAGTTTCCACCAAATGCAGGTCTTGTCCATCTAACTTCTTTTTTCTCAGCGTCAATATCAAGTTCTGTACAATCTGCTGTAAGTCCTGTGTGAAGTCTTGCTGAAACTCTTGGGCCCAAATCTCTTCCTTGATTTGTTGCACCTATCAAAATTATATTTGGACTATATTTTTTAACTAATTGGTCTATTGCATCTGCATAAACTTCTGTATTATATTCTTTGTAAATTTCATTATCAACTGTGATAATTCCATCTACGCCGTATTCTTTTACTTCTTCTTTAGCTTTATCAACATTTGATCCGATAATTATAGCGTAAAGTTTTTCATCAATAGCATCAGCCATTCTTCTTCCTGGATTCATTAGTTCAAGTCCAACATTTACAGCTGATCCATCTTCTTTTGTTTCTACAATTACCCAAAGATTTTTATTTTCACTCATCTATA
>QWBY01000781.1_pt1 | contig 21033 bp, 23 predicted proteins | sample 1972471 | NCBI WGS metagenome assembly QWBY01 (sample SAMN09866722, study PRJNA288562) | Human gut metagenome isolate term6_stool, whole genome shotgun sequencing... | reverse complement strand
CAGAGGCACATCGGCCAGTTGCTTGTGAGCGCCCGGGCTATAGAGCATACTGTCTAGATTAATGCGTGTGTAGTAGTATAGGTCTTGTGGCGCTAAGGTACCCTTGAGCTCAGCCGTGACGACCGCCTCTTCATCACCAGAGAAGAGGTCTAGGGGTAGGATCAGATCGCCAGCTAGCTTACTTGTGGGGGTGGCTAGCGAGAAGTTGCGCATATCGATCACTTTGTCCTCTAGCTTAAAGTATCCCCTAAACTGCTCCATCTGCGCTCCGCTCTGCTCTTGTAGACTCAGCTGGTTAATGTCCATCTGTACCAATCCCTGGCTATTGATGGCGAGTCCATCCATATCCACATGTGCATCACGATAAACCATATGACTGTAATCCACGTAGGGAAGCTGGACTATGGCTGTATCTCTCGCATAGGTTGCCTTGGCAAGGTCTAAGTCGATATGATCTATGAGTAAGTTAAAGTCAGGGAGCTCTACCATCACCCTGTCGATAGCACCCCGATCGATCAGAGCATCGGTGTGTACTCCAGAAGGATAGAGGTGTATGTAGCTGGCAAAGCGCGTGAGATCCACACGATTGACATTGATGCTCATCGGAGGCCCAGGCTCGCTGCTCTCCGTCGTATCAGTCTGGGTGTAAGCAAAGAACCCGTCAGCTAGTGAGACCGCAGCGATATCTATATCCATCGAGCTCAAGTCTACCTGCACATGTCCCGCCTCCATATCCCCTAGGCGAGCATCGATACGGCTACGATTGAGACTATCTAGAGGCATCGCCACGACCGCATCTTGTAGCTTCAAGAGGGGAGCCTCTATACGCTTGTTAAAGAGTGGCATCAGTGGCAGACTGGTGCGTAGCTCGTCAACCCATATGATCGTATCACTGCCCTCCGTAGCGAGTAGCTTGTCAACACTTACTCGTAGCGGGAAGCTAATGCGCATCTCCTCGACAGTGATCTTCCAGCCTGTCTGCTCCTCAAGGGTCTGTACGAGACGATCCACTGCCCAGCGCTGTACTTTAGGTAGATAGAGCGACCCCACCAATAGTAGAAGTACTGTCAGTGGGACGAGGAGCAGAATCCAAAAGAGTTTACGACGTCTTCGTGCGGAGTTCATGAGCTAAGTTTGGTGCCTAAATAAGCCGAAAGCGCCTTCGGTAGTGCTCTGAGCGAAGCATCCCTAGGACGAAATGGCTAGACACGCACAAAGGTACGAAAATAGGAGTTAGAGATTAGATATTAGAAGTTAGAGCTAATTCCTCTTTTGAGGAGCTAGACCAGATCTAGGTCGGCGTATTCCAATCAATTGAGACTATAAAACAGAATAGCCACGTGGAGAATTGACATTTTCCACGTGGCTATTTTTTATTCTCCACGTAAGCGAGAAATGATTCCTCCGAAGTTTCATTTGATTCCTCCGAAGTTTCATTTCGTCCCCACGTGGAGAATGTTTATTCCCTACGTGGGGATTTGAAAATATCCACGTTAAGAAATTGGCGGGGTTAGGGCTTTTGCTCCTTCTCTTTAGGAGCTGTGACCGCTTCGTAGGCTCCGACGGTATAGCCACCGAACCGATTCTTGCGTCGAGGCAGACCCGTACGATCGAGGTCGCAGGTCGTAGGAGCTATAGGCGACAGCTCTTGCAGACCAGCCGTCTCTACTGGATGAAAGTCAAAGTGAAAGTGATACGGAGCTTGTCTATTGCTACGATCCTTGTAGTCTTTGCCTAGCATCCAGTAGCTGTCTACAAAGGGTATGGAGGCTCGATGACAAGTCGGAAACAGCTCATTGATGAGCCGCTTAGCTACGATAGAGTCCTGCTCCAGCCGTAGGTAGCAATGCTGCAGATTTAGTTGTGACTGAGCCGAGGGGTGCCATGCCAGCTCGCCTGAACGGCGAAGCGTATCGCTCTGCAGTGCGATCGTTTGCCGTCCGTCTACAATGCTATTGATCATCTTGAGCTTACCCCCCTCACCTACATAGAGTACTGGAGTGCGTCTATGGTCAAATAGGTAATCACTCACCACCGTCAGATGCTCTGCCTGTACAGAAGCTTGCTCCATAGATAAGCAGGTGCCACGTACATTGCTTAGCTCACTGTTTCGTAAGGTATAGCTACCTCCAGCGAGGATTAAGCCATCTCCGCCCATATTGGTTATGGTGCTGGACTGGAGGAGTAGTCGCTCTGCTAGAGGATCGCCACCCTGGACGAAAGTTACGCCTCCTCGTCCATTGCGAATGGTCGTATAGCGTATCTCATTGTCCTGGCTCTCAGCGGTAAACTGTATGTAGTCCCACTGATTCGGTAGGAGACGATAGGAAACATCTGAGGTGAGGTTGTCTCGCCTGATACCCTCTATAAGGATAGGACTGGAGACAGAACCCGCTAGTGTCAAGGCTCCCCGCACGATGATTCGGCCTCCTTGAGGTAGCAATAGATGCGCTCCCTCGGCAATCGTTAGCCGCACACCAGGCTCTACGGTGATGCTATCGGTGATCAAGTAAGGTCTTTCGCTACTCCAGAGGGTATCTTTCTCTATATGCAAGTTGGCGGGTAGGGTAGAGATGTTTTGCCTATAACCCTCGATGCGGGTGTAGTGTGTGACTCCATTACAGCGCCAAAGAAGCGAGTCGGTTACTAGCGTCGGCAGATCCGAGTCCCCATCTGTAAAGGTCGCCTCCACAAAGATATAGATACTATCACGAGGAGGCAGCGTGATGTCTCGTATCTGCGAGCCGCTACGTCCGTCTACATTAATGCGGTATCCCTTGTTGCCACCACTCAAGAGTGCCACCTCGTCAAGAAGTAGAGGCTGGTCGTGCTGATTGTAGATCATCGCCACGTGGGTCGCTGAGGAGAGCGAGCTGTAGAGTGTGTCTAGTCGTATCGTGTCGACAGATAGATAGGGCTGGCTGCCCTCTGAGCGGTCATACTGCCAGGGCGACCGCACACATGCTATCAGCAAGAGCGCAGCGCAGAGTGCGCATAGGGGTATGCGAGTCTGTGGAGACAGTGGACGGGTAGATCTTCTTATTTCGTTCATCGGACGGTGGTAGTCATAGGTAGGAAATATGGAGTAAAGCGAGCTTAAAGTTGCAGAGCCATCAGCAACAAGGCTCTTCCTCGCAAAAGTACTGAAAATAGCAATCAGCACAACCGCTCATACTTTGCAGTCAGCGGGTTACTCTTCACCTCCGACGACTCAGCTCATTCTGACCCTCCTGGTCCTCTAGATTCTCCAGCTTAACTACGATCTTCTAGACAAAAACAAACGAGTGCAGCCCAAGTTTGGATTGCACTCGCTAGGTGAATGGATGCACAGTACGCATCGTGGTGGTCCCACTTGGGCTTGAACCAAGGACTCCCTGATTATGAGTAAGATTTGGAGGGTGCGGAAGTGCTGATATTGGCGGATTTACGTGGTTTTCGGTGTGCGTTTGCACGCTTTCGATCGTGTGGCGTGCAAATGCGTTGCAAATGATTTGGGTGGTTTGAGGGTGGTTTGGGTGGTTGGTTTGGGGGTGATGTGGGTACGATATGACGAGATCGGGTACATGTCGGTGGTGACGTGGGTGCGATCGTGCTGTATCGGGTATAGGTGGGTTAGACTTTAGAGGTTAGAGGTTAGAGATTAGATATTAGAGGGTAGGCTTTAGGGGGTAGAGGGTAGACCTGGAGGGTGGAGGGTATACATTATATATAGGTGTGGGGTGTGGGGCGTGAGGGGTGTGGGTTAGTTGTAGCGCTGGATGGTGATGCTGGCTCGGACGCGCCAGAGGCGTGCGATGCGGTCGATGCGTATCTCGAAGTCCTCATAGTGGGGGTTATCGGAGTGTGCTATCCAGTGTGTGAGGTGCTTGTCTGTGTCGGGGTGCTTGCGTATGCGCTTGAAGAAGGCTTGCACGCTGTCGCTGTCTGTGGGGTCGTCGCTGGTGCGTAGCTCGATACCGAAGATTTCGCCAAAGGGTATGCTGAGGGGTTCGTCGGGGTAGAAGTGGTATTGCTTGACGGCGACGGCTGTGCCTTCGGGTAGTGTGGGCTCCATAGAGTCTCCTCGTACGATGATTAGTTCGTCGGCTTTGATGTCGGGAAGTGCCCAGACGGACTCGACTTCGTTCCATGCGGTGATGATGTTGTTGCCTTTGTTACCTGCTTGGAATGGCTCGGTGTATAGTGGTACGAGGTCAACGCCCATGCGGTCGGCAAAGGCGCGTGCTTCGTCCCACTGGTCTGGCGAGAACTCGCGTGGCTCTGTCAACTGCTCGGGGGTGTCGCTGTTGAGCATTGTACCATTACCCGTGAGCAGCCAATTTGTGTTTAGTTGTGGGTATTGAGCAGATAGTCTGCTCAATTTGTCTGGCTGGATAGACCTACTTATAGAGTTTATGTACCCTTCAGAGGCTCCCATTTGCACAGATAGCTCTCTATAAGAGATATCTATATAGTCCGCAAATTGCTTTATTCTTTCCTTAACGCTCATAGTATTAGTGTTTTGTGTTTTTAGTTCATTGATTGAATAGAATTTCTTCTCAAAATGTTTGGTAGTTACAGAATTTCTGTTTACCTTTGCATCAGAAAGGGGAGGACAAAAGCTCCCTTGGGTGTAAGTAAGACTACAAAGTAATAGAAAAAGGACTAGAAAAACAAGCAAGGACTATGACACAAGAAGAACTAAGAGCAAAGCTAGAGAGCTACGACCTTGAGAGCCTAACGATTCAGCGACTACTAGTAGTCAGAGACATCACACGGAATGAGCAGGTAAAGATACAACGCTTCTACAATGAGCTGCGCGACTATAACAGCTTAGGTGTACTCGACATCTCGAACGATGTGAGAGACCGCATAGATGAGTGCCTCCAAGCTATCGCAGGCGATATAGACATATACGAAGCTTTTGTCAGCAGGGCGGGCGAGGAGATAGTCAAGCGAGCGGTTAGAGACGAAGTAATTAAAACATACAAGGGTATGACAATAGAAGAGTTAAGGAGGAGGCTGGACGCTATGAAGGTTGAGAAGAAGGACTACAGTGAGCTGAGTGTGCTGGAGCTGATAAATGAGCTGTACGAGCTGAAGTACAAGCTGATGTATGAGCTGGCGACGGCTGGTATGGCTGAAGAGCTGGAGGGGTGGTTGGCCGATGGTCGTATGGACGTGGACGCTGTGACGGACGAGCTGATGGAGCATATCGATGTGCTGGGAGCGATGAAGCGTGTGTGCGAGGAGATGCTCCGTGCGGTGTGTGATAAGGAGTTTTGACGAGTAGAGGGGGGCGGGCGGACACATAGGTCCGCCCCTACAAAGGGCTAGACGTGAGGATAGAGATTAGAGGATAGAGCTATGCTACTGAAGGATATAGAAGCAAAGGTGAAGGCTGTGGAGCCTGAGGGTATGAGTATGAGGGCGCTCTTGGAGGCTCGTGCGCGAGCTGTGGACTCGTACACGCAGTTGGTGCGGTCGGCTTATGAGCTGGGCGAGTACAACATGAGTGGGTCTGCGACGAACTACACGGAGGTGAGTGATGAGGCCTTTGAGCTGAAGCATAGGCTGGAGGGTGTGTTGCTGGATCAGTCGAACTACTATCTGTCATTGATGCAGGTGCTGGATGATGAGATAGAGGAGAGATTAGTTGGCTATTAGCTATTGGCTATTGGCTGGCCAAAAGCTAACGGCTAAAGGCTAAGAGCTAGAGGATAGAGAGATATGGATAGCCCCGCTCGCTGATGTGTGACGTGATGATTGAGTAGTTGATAGGGGGAGCGGGTGCTATCCACCCTAAGGAATAATAATAACAAAAGAGATATAAGGAGATGAATAAGGTGGAAGTGTTAGAGCAGATGAGCAAGCTGAAGACACGCAAGGAGACGCGTGACTTCTATAGGAGCTTGCCGAGGGAGCTACAGGAAGACACGACGATCATCAATGTGCTGCGCGAGATCAGAGCTAATCTGTTTTGGCGGAGGTTTTGGGTGAAGTACTACCGCTGGAGACTTTCACGGTAGTTCTTGGGGCGCTCTAGGAGGACGAAGAGGGCATACATGGGTGTTTGTACAAGGATTTTTGGGAAGTGCTTACTCAAGTAGTTTGTTCCAGAGATTTGAGCGATGTGCCAGCCAGCGGTGAAATATATGGAGAGTATGCCCTCTGCATAAGTATTAAAGTCTTCAAAGGACTGCGGAGCCAGGAGTATGACCTTTTGGTCCATTTCGTAAGCCATAATGATGTAAGTGAATTTGTGACAGCACAAAGGTAAGGAGATATACGGATAGCCCCGCTCTGGTGATGAGTGATTATTGTGACAGATGAGCGCGTAAGACGGAGCGGGTGCTATCCACCCTAAGAGAAATACAATAACAATAAAACAGATAAGGATATGGTGAATGAGAAACCGAATGTACCGCCTACGGCTAGGTACTCGCTGCGAGAGGCGGCGAAGATACTGGGTGTGAATGCGAAGACGATCAGCCGAGCTATAGAGCGTGGCGCTATGCGCTGTGGCTATCGTAAGATGAATGATATGCCTTATGTGGAGGGCAAGGAGATCATGCGTATGTGGCAGGAGAGCTGGTGAGAGATGGCTTTTGGCTGTTAGCTATTGGCTGTTAGCTGTTAGCTATTGGCTAGTGAATGAGAAACAACTAAACGAACAAGACTATGACGAAGAAGAGCCTAGAGAAGCTTCAGAAGCTGGAGCGCGAGATGCGCAAGCTCCGCAATGATGCTGAGGATATACACGGACAAATCCGAGACCTGCTGTGGAGCGAGGAAGAGGATAATCAACAATAAGACAGAGACAAGGAATGATGAAGAATAACAAGCAAGACGAGTTGGCTTCAGCCCTCCTAAGGTGGGCTAAAGAAGACGAAAATAATCGCAGTGTGATTCTAATCGCAGGCGATGAAGAGAATATCCGTAAAACTTACTTTGGCAGTGGGAGCAATCTAGTAGAGTCTCTAGTGAGGGCTATGCTAGATGATGAGGAGCTGTATACCCTTTTTGCTACGGCTATGCTTATATACAAAGCAAATAAAGAGAATGACGATGACGAAGAATAGATTGACGCTGGTTGAAGCGTGGCTCCGAGTGGTGGGGCTGGCCGTGCTGGGCGGTGTGGGGTTTGTGCTACTCTTTCACGGACTAGATTCAGACGAGCCGACGATGGCTTGGTATTGGAGCCTGCTCGCTAGAGTAGCTGGTGCGGGTATGATGTATCTAGCTTATCGAGCAGGCAAGGCACTCAAGGAGTGGGGTATGCTACCGCATATTATGTACGAGGATGAGCTGGAGGACGCTGGGCGAGAATCGGAGGTATCAGAACGATCGGAGGTATCGGAGTGAATCGGAGAGCGCAGTGTGGCTGTACTACAACGGACGCTCAGAGCGAGCGTCCCTACAGCGGGTTACACGTGAGGGCTAGTGGCTTTAGTGGCTCTAGTAGCTCTAGAGAATGGATGAAGTAATAACTAACTAAACACAGAACAGAATATGCAGGAAGTAATGATCACAGGGAACCTGGGCAAGGATGCTGAGGTGATCCGCAGGAAGGACGGCAAGGAGGTACTAACCTTTAGTGTTGCCGTGAGTAATGGTAAGGAGGCTAATGGCGAGGATCGCAAGCCTACGTGGTATGGAGTATTTGTGATGGGGAGCTATGACAATCTAGCACCTTATCTAGTGCGTGGTACTCGTGTGCTGGTGCGTGGACGTCTAGGTGCTGGTGCGTGGACGAACCGCCAAGGTGAGACGGTTATCTCGCTGGATGTATCTACGAGCCCTAGCGGTGTGGAGATACAGAAGTTTGCCGAGGGAAATAAAGAGCAGGCTGTGCAAGATGATAGACCTTTTTAGATGAATAGTGGCACGCGAGGATCGGAGCTATCGGAGGTATCGGAGCTATCAGAGCAATCGGAGAGCGCTGTCTCGCTGTACTACAACGGACGGGCGGACACGTAGGTCCGCCCCTACAGAGGGCTACACGTGGCGAGCGTCCGTACGGAGGGCTAGACGTGAGGTCAGAGAACAGAGTAAATAAACAACCAAACAACCAAACATTATGCAGGAATTACAGATAATACAAGCAAGGCTGAAGGCTCCTAAGGGGCAGTACAACAGTTTTGGCGGATTTAAGTACCGCTCGCTGGAGGATATCTACGAGGCTGTAAAGCCTTTGATGGCTGAGACACAGACGTCTCTGGTGGTGGGTGATGAGATCGTAATGATCGGTACTCGCTACTACGTGCGTGCTACGGCTACGCTGATGAACCAGAAGGGCGAGGCGGTAACGAATGTGGCGTATGCTCGTGAGGATGAGGCTAAGTCAAAGATGGACGGGTCTCAGCTGACAGGCTCTGCGAGTTCGTATGCTCGTAAATATGCCTTGAATGGCCTCTTTGCGATCGACGATACGAAGGATGCGGACACGGACGAGTACACTAAGGCGACTAAGGAAGGAGCCAACAGCAAACAGCCGACGGCTAAGAGCCAACAACCAAAGGCTAATAGCCAACAGCCAGCTGAGCCAGCTCTGACGGCTGAGATGCGTCAGAAATTGGAGGGGTCTAAGACTGTTACGGAGCTGTACAAGGCGTTTGGGGAGTTGCCCCAGGGTCTGCGTGAGCATCCTCAGGTGAAGGCTTACTGCTCGGAGCTGCGTGATAAGCTGGAGGGTGCTAAGATGGATGAATGTAATAAGTAATGAGTAATCAGGAGGGTGTGTGATGGCTTTTGGCTGTTAGCTGTTGGCTATTGGCTAAAGGCTAGAAAATAGTCCTAGGAGTATCGAACAAAAGTCCCAGGACTATCGGATGAAAGTCCCAGGACTATTTTCCGCCCTCCAAAATGGTATAAGAAAAATGGCAAAGAAAGAATTGAAACAATCGCCTGTGACGTTTGACGCGGTGGCGCATGACTACTTTGTGGTTGGTGCGGACTTTGAGACGACGAAGTATAGTGGTGTGACAGGTATCCTGAAGGGTGTGATCTATCCCAATGAGTATGATGGTGTGCCTGAGGAGGTGCTGGCTCGTGCAGCTGCGCGTGGCACTCGTATCCATGAGTTGTGTCAGGCTACTGACTGTGTGGCGACGGAGCCTCAAGAGGGAGATGATCGCTATCAAGCAGAGGTGGATAACTATAAGTCTCTGAAGGATACGCATGGTATCAAAATGATCGCTAATGAGTATCTGGTGAGTAATGAGTCTTGGCTGGTGGCTAGCTCTATAGACTGTGTGGACGATCAGTATAATCTGTACGACATTAAGACGACGTATGCGCTGAATGAGGGGTATGTGTCGTGGCAACTCTCGTTCTATGCTTATATGTTTGAGCTTCAAAATCCTGGTCTTAAGGCTGGTGCGCTGTACGCCATCTGGCTGCGTGGTGAGGAGGCACAGCTAGTGGAGGTGCCTCGTCATAGTGCTGAGGAGGTGGAGCATATCATCGAGCTGTGGCGTGCTGGTGAGACTTATGAGGCTCCGCTACCTAGTGGTGAGTCTCTGATCAAGAGTGTGATCGAGGGTCGCAGGGAGATAGCGGGTCTGAAGGCTATGATAAGCAATATAGAGGCAGTGCTGACTCCGCTGGAGGAGCAGTTGCAGTCTGATATGGAGGCTAAGGGCGAGAAGAGCTTTACGGCTAGCGATGGCACGAAGGTTACTTATACGCCAGCGTCTACGTCTAAGCGCTTCGACTCAAAGAAGTTTGAGTCAGAACAACCTGATGTGTATAAGCAGTACGTGACGGAGACGGAGCGTAAGGCGATGCTTAGAGTGACCTTTGCCAAGGCGCGAGGATCGGAGGTATCGGAGTGATCGGAGCTATCGGAGAGCGCAGTCTCGCTGTACTACAACGGACGCTCAGATCGAGCGTCCCTACAGCGGGTTACTCGTCTCTAACTTCTAAGGTCTAATCTCTATGGTATACGATCTAGGTAGCGAGTTGCAGCGAACTTCGTTCGAGGTTAAGGTGTCTTATCACTTGGAGCGTGGTGATGTGGTGGAGCTGAAGCGTGTGGGGCAGAGGCGGACGACGTCACAGAATAGTTACCTGCACCTGTTGCTGGGGTACTTTGCGATTCAGGTGGGTGAGGACTTAGAGAGCGTGAAGCGTGACTACTACAAGCGTGCAGCTAATGGAGATCTTTATGTACGCACTTGCGATAGTAAGCTGAGCGGTCATAAGGAGTACCTGCGCAGTAGTAGTGCCTTGACTGTCGAGGAGATGACGCTGTCAATAGAACGCTTTAGGAATTGGTCGGCGCAGGTGGCTGGTATTTACTTGCCGTCTAGCAGTGATCGTGATGGGCTCTTTGAGCTGGAGCAGGAGGTGAATCGTAATAAGCAATGGTTATGAGTGCGATGTCACAGACGAGACAGATACGTGAGCACCTGGAGAGTGGTCGGAGTATCACGCCACTGGAGGCGTTGAAGCTGTATGGCTGCTTTCGCCTGGGTGCTCGTATCTGGGACTTGCGAGATGCGGGTCTAGATATTGAGACGACGATTGTGGAGGAGGGTGGTAAGCGCTTTGCCTCTTACAGGTTGGTCTAGAGTATTGGGAAAAAATGAGTGTGTTGTACCTGTGTAGTTGATAGCTTTGGGGGGTGCCTGTATTGGCTTAAAGAGGGCTTTTTTCTGGACTTGCTTTTTTCTCCCCGCCCCCTGTAGCTATTGCATAATAAGTAATGAATATGAGACTAGAAGATATCAATGAGGCTTTGTCGGCTTGGCAAGGCGAGGGTGCAGAGGGTGGTCGTGTGGCTATCTTGCTGACGGGTGAAGGTGGTAAGACGTGTGTGTCTTACTTCGGACGTAAGTATGAGGTGGGTAGTACGCTGGGCTTGGCGGTGGCTTGTGACAGCCAGTTTCGCGAGGCTATCCTGACGAGTATCTATAGTACTATGGAGGCTATCGGTCAGATGCTAGAGTCTAGTGAGGATACGACCGAGGAGCATTATGATACTAAGCGTGTGGCACGCTAAGCGATGTAAGGTACTTTAGTATGGCACGACCTAATACGATACGCTATGAGTGAGGGATGGATTAAGCTACATCGAGAGCTACTAGACAAGTCCATTTGGACATGCTCGACGCCCGTTCAAAAGGTGATACTCATCACCCTACTAATGATGGCTAACCACGATGGACGAGAGTGGGAGTTCAAGGGCAAGCGCATCAAGCTTCAGCCTGGACAATTCATTACCAGCCTGCCCTCTATCGCCAAGCTGGCAGGAGCTGGTGTCAGCATTCAAAATATACGTACCGCCTTGAAGAGATTTGCAGAGTATGAATTTCTAACAGACGAATCAACAGCCGATGGACGACTTATAACTATCTGTAATTGGGAGCGTTATCAGCGAGAAAATGAAGAGCCTAACAGCCAAACTAACAGACCGCTAACAGACCATCAACAGACCGCTAACAGACCGCTAACAGCTAACAAGAATGATAAGAATGATAATAATATAATATCTACCTCTACCGCGCGCGCGTGCGAGGAAGAGGCGAGCGAAGCGGAAAGTGAAAGCGAAAGTGAAAGCGAGGAGGATGAGTTAACCGCCAGCGGTCGTGAACGAGCTAAAAACCGGCTTAGAATAGGCGACAGCGAATCGAGTTATATCGGGCAAGGCGAAGTCGCCACGATCAGAAACTGGTGGAACCTAGAGGTCGCCAACGAACGAATACGCAAGGTCAATGCCGTCACAGGCTCACGTAAGACGCTCCTAGCTCAGCGTGTCAAGGAGTGGACGCTATACGCCTACGATAACGGCTTAGCACAGCCAACGATGTCGTGGCAAGCGACCCTCGCCAAGATAGCCACGATCATACGAGACAGCCCCTATCTGCAGGGCAAGACGCCACGAGCGCAACCGCTAACCTTTGACAGACTCATCGGTAACGACACCTTTTGGCTTAAGATCCTCGAGGGACAATACACGGACGTAGCTCCGACAACAACTTCATCAACAACAATCACAACGACCAATGGACGCAACTACACTACAGCAGGCGAGACCACAAGGCGCACCGACCTCTCAGACGGCAAGCGTGACTACTCAGTCGAGTCGCTCCAACGCTTCCTCAACCGCTAACCGACAAAAGCCAAGAGCTAACAGCCAACCGCTAACAGCCAAGCACCTCAAGCAGATAGCAGGTGCCAAGCTGGTCAACCCGCTAGCCAACATTACCAAGCGGTACCCCGAGGAGGCTATCGCTGGAGCTTTCAAGCACTTCGAGGAGATAGCCCGCACCATAGTTGCCCAGCAGGGGGACACATTTACGAAGGACGAGCGCACAGCCAATCTCTACTACTTCGTTGTCGCTTATCTGCACCGCTGGACGGGACACTTCGCCAAGGCGACAAACGCTCTACGAGATCTCGGAATGATCCAAGAGAGCTACATAGACCGCCCGCTCTGCATTATCGGAGACAAGGGCGTCGGCAAGACGCTCCTGATGCTCACCGCCAGCACTTACGCAGAGGAGCTGGCACTATGGGACAGATGGTTCATAAGCACGTCAGCACAAGAGTTGCTCAATCATTTCCGCGTCAACAGCAATCTGGACTTCTACACGTACAACGCCAAGAGGGAGCAGGCAATCACGGGCTACTCCTTCACGAGCGGCGTCAACTCGGTATGTTTGAACGACCTCGGTATCGAGCTAGAGAGTAAGCAACAGCACTACGGCACCGACCTCCGAAGCGTTGTCGAGGAGTTCCTCATGTCTCGCTACGAGCTATACCAGAGCAGGGGATCGATGTGCCACGTCACGACCAATCTTGACCTGGACAAGCTATCCGCAGAGTACCCGCCCCGCCTCGTGGACAGGCTCAAGCAGTACAACTTCATCTTCTGGCGAGGGAACTCCTACAGGCGCTAGAGATTAGAGATTAGAGGTTAGAGCGAGCGAGTGTGAGGTATGGGTGATGAGTTGAGTGATAAGCGTCTGAGGCGTATGGAGAGTGAATTTGCGGAGCGTGAGCGTATGCTCTTGGGTGGTGGCCCTGATATGGTGGTGCATGTGTATGAGTATAATCGTTGCTGGCTGAGTCACTCGGCTAGTGTGAGTGCAGCTGTGCATCGGACTAGGTATAGTGCTAAGCAGGTGACCAAGATTTTGAAGGATCGTAATGTGTGGAATCCGTAATGTGGTGAATAAGAGGATAATAAAGAATGAAAGACGAGATGAGTCGTGTTGGGACGTGGCGGGGTGTGTTTGTTGGGGTGTGTATGGTGGTGTGTGTGGTGGTGTGTGTGGGTTGTGGAAGTCGCTATGTGCCTGTGCATTACTATCACGAGCGGGAGCGTGTCAAGGTGGAGCGGGATAGTGTGTATTTTGCTGATACGGTGCGCATAGCTGAGCGGGGCGACACGGTGCTTGTGGAGGTGGTTAAGTGGCGGACTCGGTATCGGAGTGCTACGGATACGGTTGTGCGGGTGGATACGGTGGCGATACCGAGGGAGCTGGTGGTACAGCCCGCCAGTAAGCGACAGCCGTGGTGGCGTAGGTGGCTGACGGCTATTGGTGCGCTAGTGGTTGTAGGTGCGGGGGCAATAGGTATTTACAAGCTCATAGGCGTACTGAGATGAATAATGCGGAGAGTCGCTTGCAGCAGGCGTGTGTGAGGTGGGTTCGTTATCAGTATCCTGACTTGGTTGTGTATGCTATCCCTAATGGTGGTAAGCGTAATGCGGTGACGGGGGCGATACTTAAGGCTGAGGGTGTTTTGGCTGGCGTGGCGGATTTGTTTGTGGCTCGTGCTTGTGGTGCGTGGCATGGGCTGTATGTCGAGATGAAGACTGAGCGAGGTAGGCAGTCTGAGAGTCAGAAGGCTTTTGAGCGTGCTGTGGTGGGTGAGGGGTACAGGTATGCTGTTTGTCGGTCGTTTGAGGATTTTGAGGGTGTGGTGCGGGAGTACCTTGCTGAGGGGGAGTAGTGGGGCGAGATCGGAGGGTATCGGAGTGAATCGGAGAGATCGGAGGTATCGGAGGGTGCTGTCTCGCTTTGATACAACGGACGCACGAGCTGTGCGTCCCTACAGAGGGTTACACGTCTCTCGTCTCTCGTTTCTTTTATGGGAAAATGTAGGGTGTGGGGTGGTTGGTTGGTGGTACATTCGTGGGAGAATGTTTAGAACGAATTGATTATGTCTGTTACGGCGATTGTAGGAGGTATCTTGGGGGGACTTAGTGCTTTGGGGAATGGTATTAGTGCGATAGCGAGTAAGCGTGCGTCGGCTCGTGAGGCTGAGCGTGCTAGAGGTGTACAGCGTGACTTGCTGAATGCGGCTAGGGCTGATTATCTGCGTGAGTCTAACTCGTCTGTCTTGTCTCGTAGTGATGCGGCTCAGGTTTTGGAGCGTGCTCGTAGGGAGATGAGTGATGGCGGTCGTAGGGATAGGCAGCGCGCTTTGGTGAGTGGAGCGACGGCTGAGTCTCAGGCTCAGATGGCTGGAGCTCGTGCTGGGGCGTATGGTGATGCTGTGTCTCGTATCGGGGCTTTGGGTCAGCGTGTTAAGGATAATGCGTTGGCTCGTTGGCAGGCTCAGCGTACGCACTATGCTAATACGATGAGTGGAATGCATGATAGTATGGCACGGTCGCATGCTGTGTCGGCTAATAATGCGCTGAAGGGTGTTGCAGATGCTGTGGGTAGTGTGGCTGATAATGTGCTGGCTGGTGTGGGTGGCTCGGAGGATAAGGGGGGTAAGAAGGATCAAAAAAAGGTGTAGGTGTTATGATGTTGGAGTCATTGGATAAGCGTGATCAGGAGGTGCCTGGAGCTGATGTGACGGGTGCTCAAGCGCAACAATCTGAGCGATCGGAGCGCGAGAATCTGAGCAATCAGAGCTATCGGAGCAATCAGAGTGCGCAGTCGGGCTTTGACGTGGACGGGCGGACACGTAGGTCCGCCCCTACGGAGGGCTACTCGTCTAGTGGTGAGGGTATGGGTGGAGGTAGTGGTGTGCCTGCGGGTGGTGGTGTGGGTGTGCCTCTGATAGGTGCTGGAGGTGCGGGTGCTGGTGGTCAGGAGGCAGTAAGTACTCAGGCGGGGGCTGGTCTACCGACGAAGAGTATGGGTGTTGTGGACTGGGCTAAGGTGATCGATGGTTATCGTCAGAGTCAGCGGGTGGAGCAGGCGCCTAAATCGGAGGTATCGGAGCGATCGGGTGCGCCTAAATCGGAGCCATCTGAGCTATCGGAACCATCTGAGTCATCTGAGGACGTAGTAACGCCTGGATCAGAGCTATCGGAGCAATCGGAGTCATCGGAGCCATCGGGTGGCGCAGTAACGCAAGAGTCTGTGGGGTCTGAGTCGTCGGGTGGTGCAGGCGTCAGCCAAGAGCCAACAGCCAAGAGCCAAGAGCCAGAGGAGACGGGCGGGGGAAGTGTGTCGCTGGAGCCTATGGATGCTGTGGAGGTGGCTCGTGAGCGTAAGGCTCGTGCTGTGGAGCGTGTTGTGGAGGGGTTGCGTGATGAGACGTTTTACAATGCTCTGATGCGTGGTGTGGAAGATCCTCGTGAGGTGCAGCGTAAGCGTGAGGAGTATAGGCGTAAGGGTGCAGCGTGGCGGTCTATGGTTAGTCTTGCTGATATGGTGGCTAATGCTATAGATGCTTATGGTGCTGATCGTAATGCTTATACGTTGGAGCGTGGTCTGGGCAGTGCTCGTTATGACCAGATGCTGGCTCGTGAGTTGTCTCGGCTGGATAGTGAGTATAGGCTTGCTGAGGGATTGGAGCGTGATGCGCTGGGTAAGATGCAGGATCGTAAGGATCGTGCTAGTGCTGTGGAGCTTCAGGATGCTCGTGATGATCTTGCGGGCGCAAAGGCTGAGCGTGCTGAGCGTGCTAGGCGTGCTAGGGAGGAAGAGGAGAAGAAGTATCGTGCGGATCGTGATAAGGTTAGGGATGATCAGTGGGAGAAGGAGTTTAAGGCTCGTGAGCAAGATCGTAAGGCTCTCAGGGGGTTGCAGGCTCGTCGGCTAGCTTTGCAGGCACGTGGTGGCGGGTCTGGCAGGGGTGCTGGTCGTGGGGGTCGTGTCGGTAGTCGTGTCGGAGGTCGTAGTGTGTTTTTTGATGTGGGTGGGAAGAATATGTGGAATCATGAGCTGTTGGTTCCAGAGGGGAATGAGAAGGAGTTTAGGGAGTCGGCTATTAGGTATGGTCGTAGTAATGCTGGTTGGCTGATTAAGAATAATCCTGTGTATGTGCGTACTTATGCTGAGCAGATGGGTTTGCCTACAGAAGGTGCTAGTACGTCAGATTTATTGCGTATGGTGCGCAAGGAGGGTAAGATGGATGATTTGTATGCTGGATTGGCTATGACAAGTCGTGGCTTCCTGTTGTCTCGGTCTGTGGCGTATGGTGATGGAGAGGCTCTGACGCGTGTTATGGAGGAGACGGTGTCTCCTGTGCGTGGTGCTGTGGTGCGAGGTATTAGCGATGGTGATCGTAAGCGTATAGCAGGGCTTATGGCTAAGTCGATTGTGGCAGATGCGAATGCGTGTGATGTGTCAGTTGGTGAGATGTATCAGGTGTATGAGTCTGAGATGTATGCTGGTGTGGGTGATAATGCGGTGGGTCGTGTGGATAAGTTTATGGATGACGTGGCGAGTTGTTTTGAGCAGTGAATCGGAGGGCGCCTGTATCGGAGCTGATCGGAATGTATCGGAGGTATCGGAGTGAATCGGAGGGCGCAGTGTGACTGTCTAGAAATAGTTGCGCAATTATCAATCAATAGTTGCGCAACTATTGAAAATTAATTGGGCAACTATTTTGGAGGGGGAGGGGAGATTAGAGGTTAGAGATATTAGAGATTAGAGGTTAGAAGATATATGCCAGAGCCAAAGAGTAAGCGAGGTGGTCGTGTGTGGGGTTTGTATCAGCAGGGTGTTAAGGATCGTGGGAGAGAAGGGGAGGTAGAGGATATTTGGGAGATTGAAGAGGGTCGTAGAGAGCGGCGGAAGGCTGAAGAATCGGAACTGATCGGAGAGCGCAACAATCGGAGAGCATCGGAGCTGATCGGAGGTAATCGGAGTGATCGGAGAGCGCAGTCGGGTGTTGACGAGGAGGGACGCACGGGACGGGCGAACGGTGACGGGCGGACACATAGGTCCGCCCCTACGGAGGGGGACGGACGCACGGACCGTGCGTCCCTACAGAGGGCTACTCGTGGGGAAGATGTGGTGCTGCAGCCTGACGTGGTGCGTGTGCCTCATAGTCCGCTAGATCCTCGAATTGAAAGGGAGAAGAGGCTGGAGGAGGCTAAGGCTTATGACCTGTCTGCGGGTGTGTTGCCAGGTAGCTTTGGTAGTAGGACGCATAGAGTGCTGTCGGGTAGAGGGGAGGATAAGGGTGCTAAGATGTTACAGACGCTTGCTGGTGGGGACTTTACTTTTGGTGGTAGGGGTCGTGGAGCTGGTGGAAATGAGTGGTCTTATCGTAAGTCTGAGGAGGGTGAAGAGCGAGATGTCTTTGGGGCTCAGATGGATCGTATTGCGATGGAGACGGAGCGTATGAGTGGTAAGGCATTTGCGGAGTCTAGGGCGCGTGAAGATGCTGATAGGCGTGCGAATCCTATTTCGTATGGTTTGCGGGCTTTGTCGGGTCGCTATGGTCGTGATACGATTGATGCGGTGGCGGGTAGTAGTGATGAGGAGAAGACTCTTTATGCTACGAATCGTGTCCTCGGGGATTACAAGAATGACAGGCGTCTTGTGGAGCGTGTTGTGTCTGGCAAGGAGGGGTGGCTGAGCCGTATGGGTAAGACGTTTGCGGACGATATGGATGGGGGTATGAAGTTGCTGGACTTTGGTGTGGAAGACGCTGTTACGACTAGGGCGATCACGTTAGCGATGGCTAAGTTTGAGAAGGTGGGTCGTGATGGCTTGTCACAGGCTGAGCGTAATCTGCTGGATGCTGTGGCGGTGCGAGATACGTATCGGGCATTTTACGAGGAGCAACTGGGGGATAATTGGAGTGGAGCTGGTCGTGTGACTGCGGAGGCGTTGCCGTTCGTTCGCGATATGGTGCTGGGCGGTGGCTTGAGTGGTACTGCACGAGGTGCTGCAGGTGGTGCAGCTAAAGCGGGTGCTAAGGAAGCTGCAAAGGGTGTTGTAAAGGGAGCTGTGCGTCGGTATCTGGGTGAGTGGCTTAAGAAGGCTCCTGGTCAGATAGCTGGTACGCTGTTTATCGAGATGCCTCGTGTGGCGAGTGACACTGAGGAGCGTATGCATGGTAGGCTGGTAGCTACGAGTCTAGATGGTTGGGATAGCGACAATGTTGGTTTTGGAGGTCGTCGTGAGGGTGCTGAGGAGAGTTATGGGGTGGCGTTTGCTAAGTCGCTGGGGAGTCAGGCTATAGAGGTGGTTAGTGAGACGCTTGGTGAGCCTGTGATGAAGGGGTTGGGCTTGGCTGGTCGTGCTGTGTTTAAGCCGTTGGCGAAGAGTGGTGTGGGTAAGGCTGTGGGTGGAGCTGTGGGTGAGCTAGCTGCTAAGCTGGGAAGTCGTCCGACGGCTCGTGCTGTGGGTCGTTTCTATACGGATGCTAAGAGGATGCTGGCACCTGTGCGTGAGATGACTCGTGTGGGAGACTTTGCTGAGGAGTTTGTGGAGGAGCAGTTGGGAGGGACTGCTAGTGCTTTGCTGATAGGTGATCAGTCGATGAGCGATGTGTGGGGCTTGTCGGGTATGGAGCAGACGGCAGTGGCGTTGTTGCCTATGCAGGTTGCTTTTGGAGGTGTAGGAGCTGTAGGAGCTGTGGGGCCTACCGCTCGTTTGGTTAAGGTGAATGGTGCTGTGCGACGCTCTGCTGAGAGTCTACGGGTGAATGGTGGTGATGTAGATGCTCTTCAGGGACGTTTGCGTGAATGCTCTTATGTGGAGCTGGAGGACGAATTACTGAGTAGGCATACTAAGCTGGCTGATATTGTGTCTCGTCTGAGGGATGATTCGCTGGGTGTTGAGGAGCGTCTAAGCTTGGAGGGTGAGGCTCGTCGTCTGGGAGCTGAGATGCGGTATGTGTCTAACTGGATGTCTCGAGAGATGCTTGTGGGTGCGTCTGAGAGTGATATAGAGGAGGCTCGTGGTAAGCTGGAGTCTGACTTGGAGTCTCGTAGGCGTGCAGTGCTAGAAGACGAATTGGCTAATGGGGATGTGCTGGTGCATCGTGATGATGCGGGTGATGTTGTGGACTATGAGATTGTGGAGGTTACGTATGGTCCTAATGATGCTAAGGGGTACTTGGTGTCGGGAGCTGTGCGTGATGGTAAGGTGTGTCTTGAGGACGGTTCGGGAGGTGCTGTTGTGGTGAGTGGAGCTGATGGCCGTGTTCAGGTACACTCAGATGATGTGCGTGTAGCTCGTGTGATGGGTCGTGATGCTGTAGATCAAGGCGTGCAGGCTAAGGTTGTGGCAGATATGGAGGGTCGTATGCAGGCTGTGAGCGAAATGATGGATGCATACGAGAAAGGGGTCGTGGAGCTGTCACGAGATGATGTGGAGGGTGTGGTGCGTGATGTGATGGGTAGGCTGGGAGTCGAGGTGCCTTGGCGTGTTATGTCTCGTGAGGAGGTAGAGGCTGAGGGAGGTAAGCTAGATGGTAGTGAGCGTGGTTGGTACGATGAGCGCAGTGGTGAGGTTGTGATCCTCAGTGATGGTGTTAGTCGTAAGAGTGTGGAGCATACGGTGCTTCACGAGGTGGTTGGTCATAGGGGTTTGGCTGCGCTTTTTGATAGGAAGGCACTGTATGATTACTTCGATAGTGTGTGGGAGTCGATGAGTGATCGTGATCGTGAGGAGATAGCTACTTTGTATCCTGGGTTGAGTACAAGTGACTTGGCGAGTGAGTATATAGCTCATCAGGCAGAGACGTATAGTAATCCAGGCGTTTGGGCTCGTATCGTTGCTGGCTTTAGGCAATTGCTGGACGGATTGGGGTTGTCGCTTAAGGTGAGCGATGGTGATATCCGTATGATGCTGAGTCGTGGAGTGCGAGCGATGCAGGAGGAGAGAGAGGAATCGGAGAGGATCGGAGGGTATCGGAGCGAATCGGAGGGTATCGGAGCTAATCGGAGTGAATCAGAGCCATCAGAAGAATCGGAGGAATCGGAGCCGTCGGAGCCTTCGGGTGCTAGTGGGGGTAGTAGCTCTAGTGAGACTAGTGGGTCTAGTGAGGGGACGGAAGCGCAGAGCGAGCGTCCCAATGAGGAGTCGTCTGGTCTTGACGGGGACGGACGCACGGACCGTGCGTCCCTACAGAGGGCTACTCGTGAGGGTGCGTCCGTACAGCGGGCTACTCGTGAGGGTAGTGGTGTTGGAGTGGGTAGTCGTATTCGTTGGCGAGATGAGGCTAGTGGTGAGGTGCGTGGTGGCGAGGTTGTGGGTGTTGTGGACTCAGACTTGTATATGGTTTTGCCTGATGGGTCTGATAGTCCTGTGTCTGTGGGTAGGGATTTGATTGAGGGTGATGAGCAGGTAGACAATCTTGGCTCTATAGCACCGTGGGGGCTTAGTGATGAGGTTGATGCGAATGGGAGTCCGTTTGTGTTGTCTCCGAATGGCACTGAGTCTTTTGGTGTTATTACGGAGGAGATGAGCCGTGCGTCTGGTCTGCCTAGTGGTGAGGTTCGCTTACCTCTAGGGGGGCATGATGCATCGAATAACAAGGGCTCAGGCGCAATACATATCGAGCATAACCACGGAGATCAAATTAGGGAAGCAGGCTTTAGTAGTGTTGCGGAGTTTGTTGCTTCCGTGTTTGGGAATGTGACGGAAATCCGCAGGGGCAAGGTACGAGACGATGGTCGGGAGACGTATCTTGTTGTGTCAAGGAGTGATAGAGGACAGACTGTCTTTGTTGAATTTGAGGCAGGCGACGGCTATTGGGTTGTCAATAGTGCTGGGTCTTTTAGGCTAGCCTATATAGACAAGAAGGAGCTTCTCTGGTCTGCCGTACCCGCATTAGGCATTGACTCCGCTACCGAGAGCCAAGAGGATGTGGAAACGCAGGTTGGATATCCTGATAGCC
>QWBY01000779.1_pt1 | contig 21043 bp, 16 predicted proteins | sample 1972471 | NCBI WGS metagenome assembly QWBY01 (sample SAMN09866722, study PRJNA288562) | Human gut metagenome isolate term6_stool, whole genome shotgun sequencing... | reverse complement strand
AAAAAACGAAATCATGAAAAATGCAATGCAAATTGATTATGACCAATTTGAAAAGGAAGGCATTGGCTTTGATTATGAAGGAATGATGAAAAAGGTTGGATATTCAATTGAAGAGATGAGAAAAATTCAATTGGAACATGGTGTTGGCAATACTCCCATTATTGAACTTCGAAACTTAACCAAATTAGCTCGAAAATATGCTCATAAGGGGAAAGGCGCTCGTATCTTGGTAAAAGATGAGGCAGCTAATGCATCAGGGAGTTTCAAAGCGAGAAGAGCATCTATTGCAGTTCATCATGCAAAGAAACTGGGATATAAAGGTGTTATTGCTGCGACTTCGGGAAATTACGGAGCAGCTGTTGCGGCTCAGGCAGCAATGCATGGCTTAAAATGCATCATCGTTCAGGAATGCTATGACGATGATAAGATTGGACAGCCTGAAATTCTTGAAAAACAAAGAATTTGTGAAGCATATGGTGCTGAAGTTGTGCAGCTTACTGTAGGACCTGAATTGTTTACTACACACCTGAGCTTACTCGAAGATACCGGTTATTTCAATGCTTCGCTATATACTCCATTTGGTATTGCAGGAGTTGAAACCTTGGGCTATGAAATAGGCGAAGAATGCAAAAACAGATTTGGGAAAAATCCGGATGCAGTATTGTGCACAGATGCTGGCGGTGGAAATTTAACTGGAACGGCTAGAGGGTTAAAGTTGTTTGGAGCTTTTGATACTCAGATAATAGGTGCATCTATTGACTTACATGGATTGCACATGGCTTCGAACCATGATTTTAACAAAAAATCATGCACTACAGGTCATACTGGATTCAGTTTCCCATTTATATCATGGCCTGACAGATCCGATTGTCCAAGAAATGCCGCAAGGGTATTAAGGTATATGGATAGAATGGTAACTGTTAAACAGGGAGAAGTATTTTTCATAACGCAGGCGTTGGCTATTTTGGAAGGTTATGAGAGAGGACCAGCAGGAAACACAGCATTAGCAGCCGCTTTTGCTGTAGCTCAGGAAATGGATGAAGACCAGATTTTGGTTGTTAATGAAACTGAATATACAGGTGCAGGAAAACATCCTATGCCACAGCTAACTTTTGCAAAACAAAACGGAGTTGAAGTTGTCTTTGGTGACCCTGACGATGATGTTCCTGGAAAGAGCATTGTTTTTCCTAAAGACCCAAGCCTTTGCAAAGCAAGGGAGGTAGATATAACTAGATTTAAGAAGTCATATGTTAAGAACTGCGGTAAATTTAAAAATCTAGAAGCTGCTTCAGCGGAAGATATAAAATTTATCATGGAAGAAATAAGAGAGGACAGAGATTTCGTAGTAAATGAATTGAAAAATGTTGGAATAAAGGTTTTATAAGATTTCACGCTTTTGATTTGTAATAGTGAGCATAGCAATTATACGATTGCTTAATCTTTATAAGACTAAATAAAACAGAACAAAATAATCATACAGGTTCCTCGTGGCTAATTTGTTGCGGAGGGACCTTTTTGTAATTTGCGTTAAGTTTTCCGTTATTGCCCCAACAATGTGATTTTCTAATTTTGCTCCACTTAGTCGAAAAAAATGGTAAAATAGTACAGAAAAGGGAAAAATATCATGATTTTAATTTTTAGAAAAGGAGTTTGACATGAGTTGCAACAAAATACCCATCCAAGAAACCTATGGCGATAGGTTCCAGAACTGCTGGGGATGTGGTGCGAAGAACAAAGACGGGTTACACTTGCATACTTATCCAAGTGAGGACGGCAGTGAATGCGTTTCACAATTTTTGCCAGATGAAAAATACAGCGGAGGAGTGCCTGCAAACCTATTTGGAGGTCTTATAGCGACGCTATTTGACTGCCATGGGACTGCTTCAGCGGCATGGTTCAATCATAGAAATCAGGGACTTGAGCTTGATAAGGATACAGTTATAACTCGCTATATAACGGCAAGACTAGAGATTGATTTTAAAAAGCCTGTACCAATGGGTAAAGTTATTACGGTTAGATCTGTGCCCAACGAAATCGATGAAAGAAAAATTATAGTTTCTATGAAAATGGAAGTTGACTGCGAAATTAAGGCGAAAGCGAGAATGGTTGCGGTTAGGATAAAGAACGATATGTAGGCAACATCTAGTAAAATATACATTAAATGCATATTTAACCATTTTTATATTATCTCGTTAAAGCATTGACAAAAAAATGTTATGTAATAAAATAGAGATATAGTATTTTTATTAACAATTATTTTTAGGAGGTAAAGAAATGAAACCCACAGTGAAACGAATTGCACTGGGAACGATTTTCCTAGTAGCAATTGTACTCATGAGTTATCTCATGGTATTTGCTGAAGACGGTGGAGATGATTACAAACCTGCAATGTATTCTACATTCTGGGCACTTGTTCCACCAATCGTAGCTATCGGGCTCGCACTTATTACTAAAGAAGTTTACAGCTCACTCTTTATAGGTATCGTAATAGGAGGTCTATTCTATTCGAACTTTAGCTTTGAGGGTACTGTAAACCATGTTCTACAGGACGGTATTGTTTCTGTTCTATCAGATACATACAACGTAGGTATTCTCGTATTCTTGGTTGTACTAGGCATTGTTGTTGCACTAATGAACAAAACAGGTGCTTCGGCAGCTTTTGGTAGATGGGCAGAAGTAAAAATTAAAACAAGACTTGGTGCTCAGCTTGCCACAGTTGCACTAGGTGTAATGATCTTCGTTGACGACTACTTCAACTGCTTAACAGTAGGTAGTGTTATGAGACCAATCACAGATAAACACAAGGTTTCTCGTGCTAAACTTTCATATTTGATTGACGCTACAGCTGCTCCTGTTTGTATCATTGCTCCAATTTCATCTTGGGCTGCTGCAGTAACAGGATTTGTACCTGGTGAAGATGGATTTACTGTATTCCTTAGAGCAATTCCTTACAACTACTATGCACTACTCACAATATTTACAATGATTATGCTTACAGTTATGAAGTTTGACTTTGGCCCAATGAGAAAGCATGAGGACAATGCAATCGCTGGAGACCTTTACACTACTCCTGACAGACCATATGCTGATGCCAAGGATGATGAAATTAAGGGTAATGGTACTATGATTGACCTAGTACTTCCTGTAATCATTTTGATTATCCTTTGTGCATGTGGAATGCTTTACACAGGTGGATTCTTCTCGGGCGAGAACTTCGTAGTTGCATTCTCGAACTCTGACGCTTCTGTAGGTCTTTCCTCAGGAAGCGTTATAGCACTATTGCTTGCTATCTTGTTCTATACTTCAAGAAAAGTTTTAAGCTTTACTGATTGCATGGAATGTATTCCAGAAGGATTCAAAGCAATGGTTCCACCAATCTTGATTCTGACATTTGCATGGTCTTTGAAGGCAATGACTGACAGCCTTGGAGCTGCTCCATATGTTGCTAACTTTGTTGAGCAAAGCGCAGGCTCATTCATGAGCTTCCTACCAGGGATTATATTTGTAATTGCTTGCTTGCTTGGATTTGCAACAGGTACATCATGGGGAACATTTGGTATCCTTATTCCAATCGTAGTTGCAGTATTTGAGAACAATGATCCTCAGATGATGATCATCTCAATCTCGGCTTGTATGGCTGGAGCTGTTTGTGGTGACCACTGCTCACCAATTTCAGACACAACAATCATGGCTTCTGCAGGTGCTCAGTGCAACCATATTAACCACGTTAATACTCAGTTACCTTACGCAATGACAGTTGCTGCTGTATCGTTTGTGTCATACATAGTTGCTGGATTTGTTAAGACGATTGCAATTGCACTTCCTGTTTCATTCTTGCTGATGCTAGGAACTCTGCTAGTACTTAGAAAAATGTACGGAAAAGAAGCTGAATAACTGAATAAGGCTTTGATAGTGAATATATAGATGGCAGCATAAGGCTATTGATATTTTACTAAAAGAATAAAAGTATCTGTTTAGTACAGAAAACCAAACCGCATGTGCGGTCTTCGATGAGATTTGAAGATTACGCTACATGCGGTTTTCTTTTTGCTGGGCTTACCACGTTCAAACCACCTGTTTTGCGGTTGGAACCGATTTTCTACTGATTTTAATCTTTAACTTTAAGGACAATTACCGTGTCGCCTTCACGAATCATTGTTTCACCAGTAGGTATTACGATTTTTCCTTCTTTACTTTGAATCATAATTATCAGTGAGTCATTTTCGATTTTAAGATCACATAACTTCTTGTTAAGCCAAGGATGAGAACTTGAAATCTTTAATTCCATCAGTTCCTGACCAACGGGATCAAAGTATGATTCGCCTCCAACGACAATTGTGTCGCCTGCCTTAAGAACCGTATCGCCTCGGGGAATAATTGTTTTGTTGTCTCGAATTATTTTGGCGATAATAAAGTCAAAGGCTAGCTGCAATTCTAATATTTTCTTACCGCAGAGTATGCTTGCGGGCGGAATGTCTGAAACTATAAACCCGACATCAGATTTGTCCTGATAATAATTGAATGTTTTGAGAACCGTATCATTCTCGTCGACCATATTTAGCTTTTTACAAAATATCGGAAGTATTGTGCCTTGAACGAGCTGCGAGACAAGACATATACCGAATACAATGTGAAAGATATCGGTGTCAAGTGGCACATGAGAGTTTACAACTATTATAGCGAATGCAATCGCAGCGGCACCACGAAGACCAGCGAGTGAGAGTATTAAAATTTGTGCTAAGCTTCTTTTAAATGGCCTAATCAGAATATAAGTCGCGAGCGGTCTTGCAACAACTGTTAGGAACACAACGGCAATAATGGATAGCGACATAGTGCTTTTTAAGCTTGAAAAGTTTGATAGAAGGCCGAGGAGATAGAACATGCCTATCTGCATCAGGTTTGTGAATCCATCAAAGAAGAATACAATATCTCGTTTTCCTACAAATTCTTGATTTCCTAGATAAATCCCGAGAAAATAAACAGTCAAATAGCTGTTACCGCCTAGCAGATTTGAGATTGCGAACGAAAGACACACAACCGAAAAAATGAAAACGGTGAAGAGCCCGTCCTGTGAAAAATTAAAAAAGTTAATAACCTTTTTCACTAGGAAGCCTGCAATGAAGCCTATTGCGATACCGAAAACAATTTGAGTTAAGATTAACATTGGTATGGAGGTATCGACGCCTTTTATAATGGAAATAAAGATGATTGTCATCGTGTATGCAGTTGGGTCATTTGAGCCTGATTCAAGCTCCAGCATGGGCGCAGTGTGGTACTTTAGGTTTAGATTTTTGGAGCGCAAAACAGACGAAACCGATGCATAGTCGGTTGAGGCGATGACAGATGCCAATAGCATGCTTTCAATGAAATTTAGCTTTAAAACAAAATGAAAAAATACACCACAAAATGCAGCAGTTAGGACTACACCAAGCGATGCGAGTAAGGCGCTTTCTCTAAAAGCGGGCTTTGCCATTTTCCAGTTTGTACCGAATCCACCGTAAAACATTATTATCATGAGGGCGACTGTGGCAAAATTTTCAACCAAATTATAGTTTTCGAATTTTACGCCAAGAGAACCCGTTATCATCCCCATAACGATAAATAGTAGAAGTGAGGGCAATCCAATTCGGTCTGAAAACTTTACTGCAACAAGAGCCATAAGCAAGACGATTGAAATAAGCAGTAATATTGTCATAGATGTGTTCCTCCTTGTTAAATTGGTATTAATAATTCTATCATGAATGAGTTTTCAAAACAAATATTTTGAGGTGTTTGCCAATGCCTGTTTTAGACGTACTTTAGGCGACTACTTATATGGGCAGTATTAAATTTGTTTAGAAAAACTATTATCCATATTCAGAAAGTAATTGATTTAATATCCAGAAAACGATTGACTCAGATAAACTAATGTGTAATAATATAAACAAATGATTACAAAGAATTTAGGCTGGTGATTAAAATGGTAACCGATAGAGAACATGAAATTCTAAAACTTGTAAAACAAAATCCTATGATTTCACAACAGGAGTTAGCGGCTCATCTTGGAATCGCTAGATCTTCAGTTGCTGTGCACATTTCAAATCTCATGAAAAAGGGTGAAATAAGGGGTAAAGGCTATGTCATTGGCGGCGAGCAATACGTGGTTGTGATAGGAGGACTGACAAGAGATGTAGGAGGCAAGCCATTCTCAAAGCTTATAATGGAGGATTCAAACCCTGGGATTGTGAATACGACAATGGGTGGTGTCGGGAGAAATATTGCACGTAATATGAGCCTGATGGGTATTGAAACCAAGATGCTGACTGCTGTCGGTGACGATGATGTAGGGCAGTCTATAAGGATTCATAGTCCACATGAAAAGCTAGATTTTAATGATGTGCTTTCCGTTCAGGGACAGAAAACTGCTACATATTTATATATCGCCGATCAAAATGGAGATATGATATCCGCAATAGCCGATATGAGGGTCTTTGATTTTATCAGTCCAGAATACATTGAAAACAAGAAAATGCTGATATCGAATGCAAAGGCAATCGTGATAGATGCTAATATTCCTAGTGAAACAATGATGAAATTGACAGAGCTTTACGATGGCCCTATTTTCGTTGATCCAGTTTCAACGGAGAAGGGAAGAAAGCTCAAACCATTTCTAAAATACATTCATACCTTAAAACCAAACAAAATGGAAGCCGAAATGCTTTCCGGAGTCAGCATTGTGGACGAAAAAACACTTAAAGAAGCTGCGAATATTTTGTTAATGAAGGGTGTAAAAAGGGTATTTATAAGCTTAGGACGATATGGTGTATACGCTGCCTGCGAGAACAAAATAATCAAAGCGCCAATCATGCCGGTTAAGCTGGCAAATGTCACAGGCGGAGGGGACTGCTTCATGGCGGGACTTGTTTATAGCTATCTTAATGATTTCTCATTTGAGAAAACAGTGAAATTCTCGCTTGCTGCATCCGCAATGGCGGTCGAGGGCGAGCAGACAATAAACGAAGATATAACAATAGAGAGAATTCTTGCACGCGCAGGGATTCGCCGGACATCTTAGAGGACGAGGTGGACGCAAAATAAAAATTCTTGCATGTCCAGGGATTTGCTAATGAAATGGAGGATTGAAATGGAAACTAAATATTTGGAAATTGCGCCTGAAGTTAGCAAGGCGCTCGCAAATGGCGAACCTGTGGTTGCCTTGGAATCGACTATTATTTCGCATGGAATGCCATATCCACAAAATGTTGAAACGGCACTTAAAGTGGAGGAAATTGTTAGAGAAAACGGCGCAATTCCCGCCACAACCGCAATAATTGGGGGTAAACTCAAATGTGGGCTAAAAAAGGAAGAAATTGAATATTTGGGCAAGAAGGGTCTTGAAGTTACGAAGTGTTCCAGAAGAGATATTCCTATGGCTATCGCAAGGGGATTTGATGGAGCTACTACTGTTGCTACGACAATGATTATTGCTCATATGGCTGGAGTTTCGATTTTTGCAACTGGTGGAATAGGTGGAGTGCACAGAGGGGCACAGGAAACTATGGATATTTCTGCCGACCTTGAGGAGCTTGCAAATACACCTGTGATGGTAGTTTGTGCAGGCGCTAAGGCTATTTTGGACATTCCTCTTACACTGGAGTATCTAGAAACGAAGGGTGTTCCTATTTTGGGATATCAGACCGACAAGCTACCTGCATTTTATACCAGAGAAAGCGAATTTAAGGTTGATTATAGAGTTGATTCTCCTGAGGAAGCGGCAAGGGCCTTCGAGGCACAGAGGGGAGCGGGGCTTCACACCGGTATGCTTATGGCAAATCCTATTCCTGAAAAGTTTTCTATGGATGAAGACATTATAAACAAAGCTATAAATGAAGCGGTTAAAGAGGCTGAAGAAAAGGGAATCAAGGGTAAGGAATCAACACCATTCCTACTTTCAAAGGTAAAAGATATTACCGGTGGATCAAGTCTTGATGCTAATATTGAGCTTGTGTTTAATAATGCCAAGGTTGCAGCACAGATAGCAAAGGCATATTGTGAAGAAGATTAATAGAGGAAAGGGTGAGTAAATGAAATTAGTTTCTTGGAATGTAAATGGTCTTAGGGCAGCTCTTAAAAAGGGATTTGTAGAATCCATGAGGGAGCTTGATCCTGATATAATTGGTATTCAGGAGACGAAGATGCAACCCGGTCAAGCGGAGGTTGATCTGCCTGAGTATGAGGAACACTTTAATAGCGCAATCAGAAAAGGTTACTCGGGAACTGCTGTATTTTCAAAGCATAAGCCGATTAATGTCACCCACAATTTCGGCAAATACGATGACGAAGGAAGGACGATTGTCTGCGAGTTTGAAGGCTTTTATTTTGTGACGGTATATACACCAAATTCGAAGTCGGAGCTTGAAAGGCTTGATTACAGAATGGACTGGGAGGATGCCTTTAAGGAGTACATGCTCGAGCTTGATAAAAAGAAGCCTGTTATAATATGCGGAGATTTAAATGTAGCACACAAGGAGATTGACCTTAAAAATCCGAAAACAAATAGGCGAAATGCTGGATTTACAGATGAGGAGCGCGAAAAATTTGGCAAACTGCTAGATGCAGGCTTTACAGATACATTTAGGCATTTGTACCCTGACAAGGAAGGTATTTACAGCTGGTGGTCCTATAGGTTTAACGCCCGAAAGAACAATGCAGGTTGGAGGATTGACTATTTCCTTGTTTCTAATCGCATTGCGGACAAAATAAAAGAAGCCAAAATTCATACAGATATTATGGGTAGCGACCATTGCCCGGTTAGCTTGGAGATTGAAATTTGATTTGGCCCGGCAACAAAATACTTGTGATATCAAGATATAGCTTCGTTAAGGGTTCAACGCAGGAATTTCAAGATGTGCAGGATGTGCTTCGTGTTGTACATCTTTCAGACTTGCAGGGGGCATGCTTTGGAAATGATAATATGGAACTACTAGGTCGGGTGTCTGATATAAAGCCGCACTTGATAGTCTTTACAGGTGATCTTGTGGATAGGCGTATGCAGGTCAACAAGGGTTTTGAACTGGGAGCGTCCAATAGCTTTGAAGCGGAAGCGACCAAGGACTTTGAAGCTGGAGTAACCAAAGGATTTGAAGCGGGAATAACCCAGGGCTTTGGAGCGACCAAGGATTTTGAGGCAGCAATCGATTTTATGAAAAATCTTAGGACGATCGCTCCTACATTCTTTTCTTATGGGAACCATGAGCTTGCATTTTCGCAAGATATCATCAGAGCATTGAGGGAGAAACTTGAAAACACAGGTGTTGTTGTTCTTGACGGTACGAGCCATATTGAAAACGTGAAAATTCGAAAACTGCCTGATGATAAGCTCCGTGATGAGAGCAGGAGAAATGATGATACAGCATCAAGAAATGTTGAGGTTTTGCTGACTGCCTTCCCAGAGAGGCTACTAATGGTAGAAGGAAGGAATCGCACAAAGAAAAACTCAGATGTTGACCAGGATGTATTGAAATCAGCAGTAGAGGAAATCAAACAAAAACGTAGCGAATCGCAATGCGACATAAGTATTTTGCTTGCTCACGAGCCACAGTTCATCGAGGAATACTCATCTGCCAGTTATGATTATATTTTTTCAGGTCACGCACACGGCGGACAGATAAGATTGCCAATCTTAGGTGGACTGTTTTCACCTGGACAGGGCATTTTGCCGAAATACACATCTGGAGTTCACAATGCTGGAAATGGGAAAATGATAATTTCAAGAGGACTTGGGAATAGCTCTTTTCCTATCCGAGTTTTCAATAGACCAGAGATTATAATAGCCGAAATTCACATATAGAATTCGGCTATTTTTTGTATATGTAAAACCCCACGTAGGGCTGTAATTTACTATATTGATTTAAGTTCAGAGATGCAGGCTTCGAATATCTTGCATTAAATTCTAGGCTTCTTATAAAATCTGCCGCCAAGCTGCTCGGTCTTCATCACATTTACGAAAGCCTTAGGGTCAACCTCCTTTATCGCATTTAAAACAGCATCTACTTCGTCACTTCCGACAACCGAATAAATCATCTGCCTCTGACTGCCCTGGTACATGCCTACGCCCATGAACAAAGTAGCGTCATGGTGCGTTATTGTTTTGATTCTACCGTAAACTGAAGCAGGCTCATTCGTAATTATCAGTAAAGTATGCTTTCTATACTGCTTGAAAAGATTTTGAATAACTTGGGTGGTACAAAATTGAAATATTATCGAATACATTGCCTTATCAACACCAAACAAAACACCTGCAACAGTGAGAACTAGGACGTTTCCGAGCAAAATGTAATTCCATGCATCCTTGCCTCTTTTTTCGGAAAAATAAATTGAGATAAAGTCAGTTCCACCTGCACTGGCACCTACGAGAAGACAAATCCAAATTGCAACACCGTTGATAATTCCACCGAAGATTGCTATTAGAAGGATGTCATAAGTCAATACTATATCTGGTAAAATGTCGACGACAATACTGCTGAGCACGATTACATATATTGAGTAGAATGTAAAATTTTTGCCAAGCCATTTGATTCCAATGTAAATTGGAATCATGTTAAGTGGAATATAAATTAGCGTGTAGGATAGCTGAATGTTCAAAAATGTATCCAGACTTCGCTGAATTAGAAGAGTTATACCTGAGAATCCGCCAGGGAACAATCCACCCGTGCGTACGAAGCTTTTGATGTTGAAGCCGATTATGATTGCTCCTATGGTACAAAATAGTATTCTCTTAAAGATTTCGAGTGTTTTGTTGTTTTTCTCATATAGAGATGTCATATAATCTCTCCTTGATATTTGATTAATAAACTTTAAAAACATTATATCACAAATGTGTTTGATAATCTTGTATAAGATTATAGCCTTAGCTATTATATTAAGTCATAATAATGAATAACTCTTCTTTTTATTCGTTGACTATTGCTTTTGATGGTGATATACTTCTCGTTATAAATTATTTACATTTTGTTTTTTAGGAGGCTAAATTATGGAAGATAAGGGTAAATTCAAATCAAATTTTGGTTTCCTTATGGCTACCATCGGGTCGGCTGTCGGCCTTGGTAACATTTGGGGATTTCCATTTAAAATGGGGAAAAACGGAGGGTTTGCTTTTTTAGTAATCTATATTATTTTAGCTGTTATCATTGGGTATTGTATTATGCTGGGTGAGATTTCATTTGGGCGTAAGCAAGAGAAAGCTGCTATCGAAGCGTATAGAAAACTTGATAGTAAATTCACCTTTAACGGATGGATAAACACACTAACTCCATTACTACTTATTTGCTTTTATTGCACTCTAGGTGGCTATTGCTTAAAGTACACAGTTGCTAATTTTGGAAATATTTTTGACGCAAGCTGGGGGACGCTTGGCCTCGAAAGTAGTGATTTCTTTGGCGGATTCATTTCTGATACTTGGCTAGCTATTATTTATGGTCTTATATTCCTTGCCATTACAATTGTTGTTGTACTTGGTGGTGTTTCTGGAGGTATTGAAAAATTTTCTGTAATTGCAATGCCAGCTCTTTTTGTTATGCTGATAGTTGTAATTATCAGAAGCGTGACCCTGCCAGGCGCAATGGACGGTATAGCGTTTATGTTTAAGCCAGACTGGTCTGTTTTCCACGGCTCTGGCTGGATTACTGTTCTGGCTGCAGCGGGTGGACAGATGTTTTTCTCCTTATCGATTTCCTCAGGATGCATAATAGCATATGGTTCATATCTAAATAAATCAGAAAACCTTGAAAAGAACTCAGCTATTATAATCATTGCTGATACAGTCGTTGCTATTTTGGCGGGAATCGCTGTTATGCCTGCGGTATTCGCATTTGGTCTTGAACCCGATGCTGGACCAAGTCTTTTGTTTGTAACCTTACAGACGGTCTTTAATTCCATGGGCGGATTTGGAGCATTGTTTGGCTTTATATTCTATTTTCTGGTACTGATTGCAGCGCTTACTTCTTCAGTAGGTATGCTCGAGGGTGCAGTTTCAGCATTTATGGATGAGCAGGTGCGAAAAGGGAAAAATCCTTCAAGAAAATTTGTGACGATTCTGATAGGGATATGGGCTTGCCTAGGTTCAACATTAGTTTCTGCCGATGCACTAGGAGGAGGCGGATTGCCACATATCCTAGGCTTTGATACCTGGCTTGACACATTTGATCTCTTCGCTGAGGGATTTTTGATGCCTCTTGGAGGACTCTTCATGGTTATAATATTAGGCTGGCTGAGACCTGGGTTTTTGGATGATGAAGTTAAGCTTGGTTCGTCATTTGGGAGTAAACAATTTTTCTACTTCTGCATTAAGTTCTTAGCGCCTATATTCTTAATCTTTATTTTGATAGGGCAACTCAACGGCTTCTTTAATTGGGGATTGTTTTAAACGACAAGGGGATTCTTATAGACGTAACGACTATATTGTTATCACCTAATGTATAATTATCGTAGTATGATACAAAATGTGCCGAGGATTGATTCTTCGGCATTTTTAGTGAAAAAATTTAATTTAGACATAGAATATAAAGAGAACGTACGAAAAACTTTGTTAAAAATAACAAAAAATAATTAATTTTTATATTTTTGTTGACAAATATAGAACGCCGTGTATAATGGTAATATCACATTTTAGATAAACAGGAGGATATTTCAATGGAACAACAAAAGAAAGGTCAATGGGGCAATCAATTTGGCTTCTTGATGGCTGCGGTAGGTTCTGCCGTGGGACTGGGCAATTTATGGGCATTTCCGTATAAGATGGGTAAGAACGGTGGATTTGCATTTTTATTTATTTATATTATAATTGTTGCTTTCGTTGGAATTATTATTACTATTACAGAGCTCGGTATTGGAAGAAAGACTGGAAAGGGTGTTGTAGGTGCATATAGAGAGTTAGGTAAGAAATATGCACCGATAGGCTGGTTTGGAGTAATATCACCATTTCTAATTATGTCTTTTTACATGATGCTTGGTGGATATACTCTCAAATATATGATTGCAAACCTTGGAGATATTTTCAATGCGAGCTGGGGTTATCAAGGTGCTGGTATGGAAACTGCTGAGTATTTTCAGGCATTTTTCAGCAATCAGCTAGAGACAGTTATATATACAGTTATATTTGTTTTGCTTACAGCTGCGGTCGTAAGAGGTGGTGTTTCTGAAGGTATAGAGAAATTTTCAAAGATAGCAATGCCTGCTCTGTTCTTTATGCTTGTTGCAGTTATCATAAGAAGCGTCACCTTGCCAGGAGCATCTGAAGGGCTAAAGTTTGTATTTGAGCCAAACTTTGAAGTGTTCAAAGGAAGTGGTTGGGTAAATGTATTTGCAGCGGCAGGTGGTCAAGCCTTCTTCTCATTATCTCTTGGAATGGGCATTATGGTAACATATGGATCATATCTTAAGAAAGAGGAAGACTTGAAATTAAATTCAATAGTTATCCCAGTTGCAGACACAATTATAGCCGTTATGGCAGGAATGGCAATCATGCCGGCGGTATTTGCGGGTGGACTTGAGCCAGCTGCAGGACCTGGACTTCTGTTTGTAACACTGCAGACTGTATTTTCATCCATGGGAGCTGGTGGACCGATATTTGGTTTTGTTATGTATTTTCTAGTGTTCATTGCTGCTATCACATCATCGATATCTCTTTTAGAAACAGTTGTTGCGGTAGTAGTTGATATGAAAATAGAAAAGTCTAAGAAATTCAATAAGAAGAAAATCACATTTTGGTGTACGGCCGCAATCATGGCAGAGGCTATATTCGTATCTCTTGACGGACTTGGAAGCCACGAATTCCCACAGATATTCGGACAATCTACATGGCTTGATTCAATGGATTTGGTTTCAGAAGGTGTGCTAATGCCATTAAGTGCTCTCCTAACCGCTATAATTTGTGGCTGGGTACTTCCTGATTTTGTAACAGACGAGGTAGAACTAAATGGCAAGTTTACTTGGAAGAAATTCTATATGTTTTGTATAAGATTCGTTGTGCCACCTGTAATGATATTGGTATTACTTGGACAATTGGATTCTTTCTTTAAACTTGGAATATTTGGTTAAAAAATAAAGGAATTAAAAAAATATCAATATTAAACTTCCTCAAAAATAATTTATAATAATACAACATTAAATTCAGGGGATGTGTCCTGAATGCAGAGATTTCTCCTTCGAAAGATTGCAATTTTGCTGATTTTGAGGGAGAATTTTTATGGAATTAAAACTTTATCGAATTAGAGAGTTGACATACGGCAAACACTGTGTTAAAATGCAGATACTTTATTAAATTAAACAGATGAGGTGAGGAAATGAAACAAACAATTAGTAAAAGATTCATAACATTTGGATTGGTTATTTTGATGATTTTTTCCGTCGTTTTTATAACAGGCTGTAATGATGAAAAGGAACAATCTGACGATAGCAAGGGCGGTTACGATCTCGGAAAAGAAGGAACATATACTGTTGGGCTTGACGACACATTTGCGCCTATGGGGTTCAGAGATGACAAGGGTGAACTTGTGGGCTTTGATATTGATCTTGCAACAGCAGTTGCGAAAGAACTGGGACTTGAAATTGAATTCAAGCCAATTAATTGGGACGCCAAAGATATGGAGCTTAAATCTAAGAATATAGATTGCATATGGAACGGGATGTCCCAAACACCTGAACGTGAAAAAGCAATGTCTCTTTCAAAGAAATATCTTAACAACAAAATAATTCTCATGACACAAAAGGACGATGTTGTAGTTGAAAATGCAGCGGATTTAGCCAAATACAATATAGGAACGCAGGCGGATTCATCAGCACTTGAGATGCTTGGAAAAAATGAAAAATACAATGATTTTAAGGATAAAATCACAGAATACAAGTCATACGATGATGCTATTTTGGACATGAAAGCTGGAAGAATAGATGTTATCGCAATCGACCAAGTTCTTGGAGAATACAAGAACAAAAACATGGGTGAGACTATGAAATCTCTCGAATATAACCTCGGAGACGATTTCTATGTAATAGGCTTTAGAAAAGATGGCAAAGAGTTGACAAAATCTGTTAATGAGGCAATTAAAACTTTAATTGACAACGGTGAAGCCGCAAAAATAAGTGAAAAATGGTTTGGGAAAGATATAGTCGTTTTCAAATAATTCATGAGGGAGAGGTAAAATGATACTAAAACCACTGATTGAAAATTGGCAGTTGCTACTTGAGGGGACCATTATGGTCATAAAGCTCTTTCTTACTACTTTAGTATTTTCTCTCCCTCTGGGTCTTCCGATTGCTCTTGGCGCAAACAGCCAGATATATCCTATTCGGCTTTTGTGCCAGGGGTATGTATGGATTTTTAGAGGAACACCGCTTCTGATGCAGATGTTCTTCTTTTATTTTTTCATACCTATTAATATAGGGATTGCACCCTCTCTGTTTGCGACAATTGCATTTACGTTTATTTTGAACTACGCTGCATATTTTGCAGAAATATACAGAGGGGGCATAAACAGTATCGACAGAGGACAGTTTGAAGCGGCACATTCGCTTGGCCTAACCAAATGGCAGACCACGAGAGATATTGTACTTCCGCAAACTATGAAGGCAATCTTACCTTCAATCTTTAACGAAGTTATTACTCTCGTAAAAGACACGGCACTTGCTCAAACATTAGGAATGATGGAACTTATGAAGGTGACGTATGGAATAGTCAACAGGACCTCAATGACTACTATATTCTTGTATACCGCCATAATTTATCTATTACTAAATTTGATAATAACTATGATAGCAGGTAAACTAGAAACACATTTTAGCAGATATGACGCAAAGGAGGAATTCTGATGGTTTTATCAGTCATCAATAGCTATTATTCAGAAAAAAATGGCACGGCAGAAGCAGAATATGGCACAGCAAAAAATGGTATGACGGAAGCCGAATGTGGCACAGCCAAAAATGGTATGGCAGAAGCCGAAAATGGCACGACAGAATTGGAATGCAATGGCTACAAAATACTAAAGATGCGCGGGATCATAAAAAAATATGGTGATTTCACTGCGCTTAAGGGGGTTGACTTTTCGGTAAATAAAAGCGAAATAGTAACAATTATCGGGCCTTCTGGATCAGGGAAGAGCACATTACTTAGGTGTATAAATGGTCTTACAGAACCTACAAATGGTGAGATATTTCTCAATGGAAGAACAAGCATGGTTTTCCAGCATTTCAACTTGTTTCCACACATGACTTGTCTAGAGAATATAACTTATGCACCAATCAAAGTGTTGAAATGGTCTAAGAATGAGGTCATAGACAACGCCAGAAAACTATTAGAAATGGTGAATCTCTCTGAGAAGGCAAATGTATATCCAGCTCAAATCTCAGGTGGGCAAAAACAGCGTGTGGCTATAGCTAGGAGCCTCGCGATGAAACCTGAGTTGATGCTTTTTGATGAGCCAACATCCGCTCTTGATCCAGAAATCATAGGGTCTGTCTTGAACGTAATGAAGGGGCTTGCAAAAGAACACATGACAATGGTTGTAGTGACTCATGAGATGGCATTTGCAAGAGATGTATCGGATAGAACTGTTTTTATGGCGGATGGAAAAATCCTTGAAGAGGGGAATCCAGAAGTGCTTTTCAACAATCCTAAAACAGATAGGCTCAAGTCTTTTTTAAGTTCTTTTTAAAGATATGATGAACTGTCTTTTTAAGACTGACCATAAAATATATTAATATTATATTGTATAAAAAAATCCAACTTTTCTACTTGACAAAAAAAACACATGAAGTATAATTAACCAAGAAGATGTATTAATAAATACGGGTAAAGGTGGTGATTTTATGGATAAGAGGAAGCTGTTTATAATTTTGGACGTAGCTGTGGTGTTGATTCTTTTGATACCAGTTTTAATACCACAAAAGATTGATCCATATATGAGTATTTGGACTGCAATAATAATAGCTTTTGCATTAGTTGCTTACTATGCAATTAGAACGGAAATAGCCAAGACCCCATATTGGAATACGTCTTGGAAGAGGGTAATAGTTAGCTTGATTTGCTTTTTAGCTATGCTTTTGATAGATGTTTTGCTAAATAGATTTGGAGATTATCCTTCGTTAATGTTATTTGAAGGTTTGACAGCAATTAGTGTGGGAGAAATATTCGAAACGTATTTTGTCAAGTAAATAGTATGATGTTAAAGCTGGACCTTTTCGAAGGTCCTTTTTTTTGTTTAATAATACTACTAATTTGAAGGATAAAATAATATATATAGTATGGCGAAATATGAATGCTATTTCTTGAAAAAAACGACATTTTATTATATAATACTGTGGAATAATTGTAAGCGAGGAATAGCTATGAATATATTTGGTAAATTAGGTCAGTTTATAGTAAATAACCAGGAAATTGTACAGAATGTTGTAATATGCATTTTGGTGATATTATGTATAATATTCTTGGTATTTTTGTGCAAAAAAATTAATAATGCATCGAAAAGGAAGGCAGAATCTTATAACAAGATAGAAGGCATACTTGAGGACATAAATGGCAACATATCTCAGCTTCGAAAGCAGGGGGATTTTATTTATATTGATAATTCTTCAAAGAAAGATCATGAACAGGAGGCACTTGATGAGGCTATGATTTTGGCTAAGTCAAGCAGGGAGATGCCTCGAGAACCCAAGGATTTAGCAGATATTCAGGCAAGAGATAAAGCCGTTTCTGATACAGATGTTTTGTGCGACTCGATTAGAGAGTCGGCGATTGAGAAAATTATAAATGCTTCTGGTGTTGGGGTTGACCTTGATTCTAAGACTAGTCCGAAGCGTAAGTTTGAAAGCAGATCGGACAGTGTTGATAAATTCGGTAGAGTGTATAACGTCGAAGAGCTTGAGAAGCAAATAAGAGATTAGAAAGGTGAGAATATGTTTTGTAAAGAATGTGGGAAATCTATAAATGATGATTCTAAATTTTGTAGCTATTGTGGTAGCAAGGTTGAGCCGATAGATAAAATGCAGAGTTTTGAAAATTTCAGTAATGAAGCGAATAATCCGCATGAGGTTCAACAAAAGACAGCTGGCAGAACGGATTCTCAAACTCCTGAAAAAAGTATTAAGGATATTAATCTCAAAAGAACAGCAAATTTCAACTGGGATCTCGATGGATTTCCATCTGATGACCAAAGAAAAGAGAAAAAAGTAAGTATTGACTGGAATGATGTTTTGATGTCAGGAAATCAAGATAATGATTCTACTAAAATAAGGAGAGATACAAAAGGGAGAAAAACCGACAGTTTCTTTTTCGCTACCCAAATACATGACGGCGACAAATCAGTTCAAAATAATGATGATGTTGATCTCCAGAGTTTTTTGCTTGAAGATAAGACGAATAATCAGGACTTTTCTGGCAAATCAGATGCTGATTTTGTTGAAAACGGAGATTCGGTTGCTGTAAACAAGTTCTACACCTTTAATAAAAAAAATGAAGAATTTCAACGATTATTAGACAAGGAATATGAAAAACTTAAAAATGATGACGGATTTCAGGAGATAGAGGATGACGAAAAGGAATTCTGCACTAGTGACGATTCTTCTTCAGAGGCTAAGAAAGGAGGGCAAGAGAGCGAATTAGATTCGCCCATATTTCTTAAGCCAAGGTCAAATGGCGACATATCGGGAGAAATCGAAAACTCAGGCGTGGGAGTTTTGGAAGACGGCGATCGACCCAAGGAAGCAGGAAATGGAGAACAAATCCCTAGCGAAAGAAGCGACAGTGAAGGAGATATCGAAGTCAAAGACTGTGGAGATGAAAATGACTCAATCATATCCGAGCCTGAAGGAGTCGAGTTACAAGAAGGACAAGCTGATTCACAATCAGAACCATCAGAAGATGAACTCAAATCAAAAAGAAATAGAAGAGGCAGGGCAGATAACCGAAGTAAAACGAAATTCGACTTTCATGCGATCTTTGACGACGAAGATGTTATTGACAGCAGTAATATTATCAAGCAAAAGAAAACTCATAAAAAAGATGATGAGTTAATCGAAAATGTGAAGCTAAACGATTCAAAGGATGAAGACCAAGTCACGGATGAGGAAGACAAACCTAAATCAAAGGGGAAGAAAATTTTAAGTATTCTTTTCTATATTATTTTAATCATTGTTATATTAATCCTAGGAATCAAACTAGTAGCTCCAGACAGTTCATTGGCCATAAATATTGATAGAGCATATGAAACTGTAATTGACAAGATAACTGGTAAAACTCCAAAGGGAGCACAGGTTGAAGAAAGTAAAACTATTGAGGACTGGATTGCTGATGCGTCATCTGCGAATCAAAACATTTCAAAAATTGAATCAGATTCTGAAATAAAGGTGGATATTACAAACAAGGATTTCAAGGGCATGGATGCAAGCAAGCCTTTCAGTGATAGCATATGGTATACAACTGATGACGGGCAAGATGTGTATTATGGCGGTGATATTGTAAAAGCTGTTGTTGCGTATTATTCTGATTTGAATACATCTTCAGGCGGTATCAATGACACCAAGATTGACCACCTTAAGATAGGCGAGATTAGAACTGGAGAATTTGGATTTTTTGTTGCAACGTCATTTAATGATGATAAAGAACGAAAAAATATATACAATTTATACATTGAACCAGAAGGCACTGTAATGAAAGTCAAGGACAGTGTCGAGATTAAGAAAGCTGAAGAAGCAGAAGAATAGAAGGGATTTTTACCATATGTTAAGAATAGGCAGAGGACGTAACCCTATTAGCCAAAACAAAAGACGAATTATTGCTGCTTTGATAATTATTATACCAGTGATATTCACAGGGCTTGTAGCCTTCATTGTTGACTGGTTGTGGTTTGATGAAATCGGATACGTCGCTGTATTTTTCACTAAGCTTTTTACACAACTCAAGATTGGACTACCAGTATTTGTAGTAGTTACACTCCTTGTGGCATTTTACTTGCACAATGTCAGAAAAGGCTATTTTTCAAAGGTAGTGTCATCAGAAGAAACGAATTTAAAGAGGCTGAGGATTTACACTGGCCTCTTATCTGTGATTTTTGGAGCCTTTGCTGCTATATTTGCAATGAAGGTTTTGTGGTTCCCATTTTTGCAATATATATCAGCGACAGATTTCAACATCAAGGATCCGATTTTTAGTAAAGATGTGTCTTTTTATGTCTTTAAGCTCGAATTTTTACAGATGATTAATCAACTTGTAATTGCATTGACAGTCATTATAATAGCAATTACGGTTATTTATTATCTAATTCTTTTATCTATGAGAACCCCTGATCCTTCGCATAATGAGGACGATGCGAATGAATATTCTTATGTGAATGAATCTGATTTTAGCGACTTTAAGGATGTTAATGGCGTTGCGGGTGAAATATTAAAGAAAATTTTTGTGAACCGTAGAAATCCTGGTGTGAATAGGCGTGCAGCAGCACCAGGCAGAGCATATTTCAACAAAATACTTGATATTGCCAAGCATCAATACATGGCTCTCGGCGTATTTTTGTTCCTGATGCTGTCAGTGAATTTTTATCTTAAGCAGTTTGAACTTTTGCATGCACATAGGGGTGCAGTTTATGGTGCAGGCTATACAGATCTCAATGTTACTCTTTGGATTTACAGGATCTTGATGGCTATTTCCATCGTTGGTGCAGTTCTTGTAGTGCCAATGATTCGCAAGAGAATATATAAAAAGATTTTGTATATTCCTGTTGCAATGATTATTATCGGAATTCTCGGCTTTGGTGTTTCGACAGCAGTACAGAATTTTGTTGTTTCTCCAGATGAAATAAACAAAGAGAGCAAATACCTTAAGAGGAATATTGAGTTTACACAGTATGCTTATGATCTTGATGATGTGAATGTCAACCCTTTTGCTGCAGAAAATGCTCTAACGGCGGATGATATCAAAAACAACAATCAAACGATAAGTAATATTAGGATAAACGATTATAAACCTGTAAAAACCTTCTATAATCAAACTCAAAGTATCAGGCAGTATTACACATTT
>QWBY01000777.1_pt1 | contig 21067 bp, 24 predicted proteins | sample 1972471 | NCBI WGS metagenome assembly QWBY01 (sample SAMN09866722, study PRJNA288562) | Human gut metagenome isolate term6_stool, whole genome shotgun sequencing... | reverse complement strand
GCAGCATGACGATATACTCGTCGGCCATGCTGCCGTAATAAATCAGGTTATCCACCCGGCGCAGAGGATGATTTTTATAAACAAGGCCTTCGCCCTTCTTTACTTCAGCCATAGCATCCAACTCCTTTTCCAAAACTTACACCTTATCATAGCACAAGGCGCTTCGTCTGTCAAATAAAGCGGGGGAAAAAGCGGGCAGTGGGGGCATTCGTTGGCATTTTCATTGACAAGGATTTTATAAAATGGTAAAATATATACACAAAAATGAAAGAGAGGGCGAAAAATGAAGAAACTCATTGCCAGTATTTTGATCGTGCTCCTGATGGTCCCCACCGTGGCCTTCGCCGAGAGCACCCATACGCTGAGCGAGCTGAATCTTGTGGCTGGGGATCACAGCGGCAAGACTCTGGAGCATGACGGCTACGCCTGGGATGCGGCAAACGCCGTGCTGACGCTGAAGGACATTTCCGTCGGCGGGGAGATTATCCTGCCCAAGCGGGACTGCACAATCAACATCCAGGGAAGCTGCTATGCGGGTGTCATTAGTCGGCCCAGCTCTGCGGATGCCCAAAGCCTGACCATCTGCGGCGCAGAGGGTGCGGACCTCTCTGCCGCCATTGATGTGGCCGGGGACCTGACCCTGGACGGCCTGACCATGACCGGCGGCGAAATTCGCAACGCCAGCGTGAACCTGGCGTACAAGCTGACCCTGAAAAACAGCACCATCAACCTGTATAATCTCGGCTGGATGACCAACACGGGCATCGACCTGCAAAACAGCAAGCTCCATGTGGTGCTGCCCGTTGCGGACACCGGGTCCCAGTTTTGGGTGGAGATGATCGCTATGGACGAAAAGTCCGAGATCGTGTCCCTGAATCCCCTGAGCAACTACGGCAAGCGCGACCTGGCGGACTTTGGCAATGTGCTGAACTATGTGGCCGAGCCCGTGGGCGGCTTCTTCGTCCAGACCAACAGCGGGGTGGAGAATCAGAACCCCATCAGCATTTACACCAAGGTCGAGGGCGACGAGCTGATGAAGGCAGATCACTTCGTCCTGCGTGCGCCCACCGGCGGCGGTGAGGAAATCCCCGGGGACGGCGGCTCGGAGGCGGGCCCCGGCGGCACTACTGAAACCGGTACCACTGACACCGGCACAGGCGGCGGCACCCAGGCCGGTACAGGCGAGAAGGCTCCGGCCACTGGAGACTGCGGCCTGCTGCTCTACGATGGGGCTGCGCTGCTGTCTATGAGCGCAGCGGCGGTGCTGCTCTCCCGCAAGAAGAGGGAAAGCTAATAATTTCGTGAACAGAAAAAGCCCTGCGGACTGAAAACAGTCCGCAGGGCCTTATCGTTTTTACAGATCCAGATAGCTTTTCACCAGGGCCTGGAGCATCTCGTCCCGGTCCAGCTTGCAGATAAGGGTCCGGGCGCCATTGTGATTGGTGATATAGGTGGGGTCCTCGGATAGAATGTAGCCAACGATCTGGTTAATGGGGTCGTAGCCCTTTTCCTTCAGGGCGTCGTACACGGCCGACAGGATATGACGGGTCTGCTCCTCCCGATCCTCTGCCGTATTGAATTTACGGGTAAATTCATCCATAGGGGACACCGCCTTTCTTGGTTACTGGAAATAGTATATGCTTTTATAACGAAAAAGTAAAGGGAAAAAGATTTCCCGCCGGGCGGTTTATTTTGCCCGGAGCTCGGCCCCCAGGTTTTTCACCAGCTTCTTTACGGCGGAGGCGGCGCAGGCCTCGATCTCGGCGGAGGTGAGGGTCTTTTCCACAGAGCCGATGGTCAGGCGGATGGTCACGGATTTCTTGCCCTCCGGGATCTGCTTGCCGTGGTACTCGTCCACAAAGGCGGCACCGTGGAAAAGCTCGTTGTGGATGCCGGAGAGAATCTTCTGCATATCCGCCCACTTGGTCTCCGCGTCAAAGAGCAGGGAGATGTCGTAGTCCGTCATGGGATACTCGGCCAGGTGGGTGAAGGTGTTGGTGCGGGAGCGGAAGGGAACCAGGGCGTCTGCATCCAGCTCAAAGAGCAGGACACTCAGGTTCTTGATGCCGCAGGCCATGGAGGCCTTTTTATTCAGCAGGGCCAGGTTGCCGATGCGCTTATCGCCCAGGCAGATATTCAGCCACACCACATCGTCGGCCCACAGGGGCTTTTCCTCCTGACGGAAGGTGAAGCCCTCCATGTGGGTGTACCGGGGCATACTCTCGACAACGCCCTTGGCCCGGCGGAAGAGGTCGGTGACATTTTTGCTGTCGCCGGCGAAGGCACCGGCGATGTTCTTGCGCTGGGAGGGGAGCTTTTCCCGGCTGTCGTAGGGGGTGGTGTAGTCCGCGTCCCGGAACACCTGGGCGCACTCGAAGATGGAGAACTCCGTGAAGAAGCGCTCGTTTTTCACCACGGCCTTGCACAGGTTGGGCAGCAGCGAGGAGCGGATGAGACTCTCATCGGGAGAGGGGGGCGTGGAGAGGGCCAGAATGCCGGTGGTATCCTGCAAAATGGCATTTACATACTGGTCCGTCATCCAGGGATAGGTGAAGATCTCCTGCATCCCGCAGCGGATGGCCAGATACTCCTTGATGCGGCGCTCCAAGTCCTTATCCAGCTGGTTGATGGCCCCGTCAAAGGAGGTGGTGATGGGGGCGGCCCGGAAGTTCTCGTACCCGTACATACGGGCCACCTCCTCCATGATATCCGCCTTGATGGACACATCGCCGGTGGAGCGCCAGGTGGGGACCACAATGTGGAGGTTATCGCCGTCAAAGGTCAGGCTGTAGCCCAGCTCGCCCAGCTTTCTCTCAATATCCTCATTGGGGATGCGCTTGCCCAGGCGGCGCTCCAGCCAGTTCAGGGAAACATCGATTTCCGCCTGCTGCAGCTTATGGGGATAGCAGTCCACAAAGCCCGTGACCTTCATCTCCGGGTAAAGCTCCGCAAACAGGGCCATGGACAGGTCCAGAGCCTGGTCGCAGCGCTCGGGATCAACGGCCTTTTCATACCGGGCCGAGGCCTCGGTGCGGTTGTCGTAGCGCAGGGCCGTGCGGCGAATGCCCGCAGCCTGGAAGTTGGCTACCTCCAAAATCACCTTGTTGGTGGTGGGGAGGATGGAGTCCTTGACACCGCCCATGACGCCAGCCAGACCCACCACCCCGGCATCATCGGCGATGACCAGGTCGTCTGTGGACAGGGGCAGGTCCTTGCCGTTGAGCAGCTGGAGCTTTTCGCCTTCATTCGCCCGGCGGACGATGATGTGGCCGGCGATATGGTCGGAGTCGTAGGCGTGGGAGGGCTGACCCGTGGCCAGCATCACATAGTTGGTAATATCTACCAGGGCGTTGATGGGGCGCATACCCACCTTCCAAATGCGGTTTTGCATCCAGTAGGGGGCGGGCTTTACGCTTAGGCCCTCGATCTGCGTGCCGGTCATCCGGGGGCAGCGGTCGCTGTCCTCCACGGTGATGGTAAGGCCTGCGGTGTTTTCAACGGTCCGGTCAAAGGGGGGCAGGGGATTCATGGGCAGATCGTACAGGGCCGCGATCTCCCGGGCAATGCCGTAGTGACCCCAGAGGTCCGGGCGGTTGGTCATGGATTTATTGTCGATCTCCAGGATGATGTCGTGGAGGTCCAGGGCGTCGGCCAGGGGCGTCCCGGCGGGGGCGTCAAAGTCCGACAGGTCCAGGATGGTGGCCTCCTCCGTGAAGGGGAAGAGGTCAAACAGGCCAATCTCGCTGCTGGCGCAGATCATGCCGTAGCTCTCCACGCCCCGGAGCTTGGAGACCTTAATTTCCACCGGCTCTCCCTCGCCGTGCCAGCGGCAGTGGGCCCCGGGCAGGGCCACGGCCACCTTCATGCCGTCCCGGAGATTGATACCGCCGCACACGATGTCCTTTATCTCGCCGCCGATGTCCGTTTTGCAAACCCGGAGCTTGTCGGCATTGGGGTGCTGCTGCACCTGCTGCACGACGCCTATCACCATGTTGCGGAAGCTTTCGGACAGATCCGTGGCATCCTCCACCTCCACGGTGGACATGGTCAGATCGTAGGAAAGGCGCTTGAGGTCCATATCGTCAGGGAGCTTTACATAGTCCTTGACCCAGTTCAGAGAAACTTTCATTGTGTAAAACCCTCCTTATTAATGGAACTGCTTCAAAAAGCGCAGGTCGGCGCTGTGGAACAGGCGCACATCGTCCACGCCGTAGCGCATCATCACCAGGCGGTCCAGGCCGATGTTTACATAGAAGCCGGTGTACTCATCCGGGTCCAGACCCGCCGCCCGGAGAACATTGGGGTGGGGGGTGCCGCCGGGCATGATCTCGATCCAGCCCACCTGCTTGCATACCGAGCAGCCCTTGCCGCCGCAGACCAGGCAGCCCATGTCGATTTCAAACCCCGGCTCCACGAAGGGGAAGAAGCCTGCCCGCATCCGCACGGGGACCTCCCGGCCAAAGACCTTGGAGAGAATGCTCTGGATCATCACCTTGCCGGAGGCGAAGGTAAAGTCCTTATCCACGATCAGCGCCTCATACTGGAAGAAGGCGCGCTCGTGGCGGGCATCGGTGGTCTCGTTGCGGTACACCCGGCCGGGGTACACGAAGCGATAGGGGGGCTTGTGGGTCTGCATATAGCGCACGGAGCCGCCGGTGAGGTGGGGACGCAGGCAGAGCTTGTCCCAGCACTCGCCCTTGTCATGGCCCGCCAGCCAATAGGTGTCCATGCTCTCCCGGGCGGGATGGTTGGGGGGGAAGTTCAGATTGTCAAAGCCGTAGAGCTCGCTGGTGATGTCGTCCTCCTCGTAAATTTCAAAGCCCATGGAGCGGAAGGCATCGTTGAGGTCGTAGCACATCTGGGTGATGGGGTGCAGCCCTCCGGCGGGAGGCAGATAGCCGGGGACGGAGATGTCGAAGTCCGCATCAATCTGGGAAGCCTTCAGCTTCAGGTCGTTTCGGTGCTGCTCGATAAGCTCGGTGAGCTGGGCCTTGGCCTGGTTCACAGCCTTGCCCATCTCCGGACGCAGGGAAACATCCAGCTTGGGCACCTCCTTCAGCAGCGCCGTCAGGCCGCCCTGCTTGCCCAAAATGGCGGCCTTGATGTCCTGCAGCTCCGTCTCGTTTTTCGCCGACAGAATTTTTTCCCTGCCCTCCCGGAGCAGTTCATTCAGCTTTTCTTTCATCAGCAATGATTCCTCCTTACAAAAAGTCAGTTTGTCAAAAAAGCCTCGCAGAGTTTGCGCCCGCAGGCGGCAAACCCTTTGGCAGAGAATTCCGCAGGAATTTTCGCCGGTGGGGATAAAAAAATACCTTTCCTCCCCAAAATAAGGGACGAAAGGCATACAGCGTTCCGTGGTACCACCCAAATTCGCAGGAAAGCCCTGCGCACTCGTTTCCCCATAACGGAGGATGACCCGGCTGCGCATTTCCTCGCAGCAGCTCCCGGGCGAACACCGCAGACGGCTACGGGCCAGCTTGCAGCCGGTGACTGGCCCTCTCTTGGAAGCCGGGAAGGTGCGGATTTTCCCATTCGACGCTTTTCAGATTCTAATATGTACATTTATACCATATTTTTTTCCGCATTTCAAGGAAAATTTCTCGGTACATCGACGAAAAAATATCGCCTATGGGAGAAAAAAGTGCTATACTATGACCAAGTATTTTAGCCTGAAGGGAGGCGAGGGGTATGGAGACCATTACGGCATCCCGGGTGCGCAGCATTCTGCCCCGGCGGGATCCGGCGGGACACAAGGGCGATTTCGGAAAGCTTTTGTGCGTGTGCGGCAGCGTGGGCTATACCGGGGCGCCTGTCTTTGCCAGCCGGGCGGCGGTGCGTACCGGGGCGGGCCTGGTGTTTCTGGCGGTGCCGGAGCAGGCGTGGCCTGTGGTGGCGGTGAAGAGTGAGGAGGCCATGCCCTTTCCTCTGCCGGAGACGGCGGAGGGCAGGCTCTCCCTGCTGGCGGAGGAGCCCATCCGGCAGCGGGCGGCCTCCTGCGACGCGGTGCTCATTGGCTGCGGCCTGGGCCGGGGCCGGCAGACAGATGCTCTGGTGCGGAAGCTACTGGATATAGACAGGCCCCTGGTGCTGGACGCCGACGGGCTGAACGCCCTGGACGGCTGCCCGGAACGGCTGCAAAGGCGGACCGCGCCCACGGTGCTGACGCCCCATGAGGGGGAGTTTCTCCGGCTGGGGGGCGACCTCTCCCGGGGACGGGAAGCGGCTGCGGCGGCATTTTCCCGAAAATACGGCGTATACTTGGTGCTGAAGGGACACCGCACCCTGGTGGCGGACCCGGAGGGGCGGCTGGCCGAGAACGAGACCGGCAACAGCGGCATGGCCAAGGGCGGCAGCGGCGATGTGCTGGCGGGGATGATCGTATCTCTGCTGGGCCAGGGCTGCGGGACCTTCGACGCCTGCTGCGCGGCGGTGTGGCTCCACGGCCGGGCCGGAGACCGGGCGGCGGCGGACAAGGGAGAGCGGGGCATGACCCCCACGGATCTGCTGGAGCAGATCCCCTATGCCATGAAAAATTTATAAATAAATATAGAAAATTTGTCATTCGGTGTGCGCACTGGTTTCGCAATGACAGAGCTTTGGGATGCGGAGAGCCTTTCAAATCATTCGGGAGGGCGATACCGTGAAAAAATACTTGCTATTACTTTTACCCCTGTGCCTGCTTCTGTCCGGCTGCGGCCATTCTAAGCGGGAGGCGGTGCAGGACTATTATGCCTCCATCCGCACGGCGCAGGCGGAGGCGCAGATCGTGGTACACCTGGACACGGACGACCGCACCTTTACCGTGTCGGCGGCCTATGACCGGCAGCGGGGAACGACCACCACCATTCTGGAGCCGGAGACTCTTCGGGGCCTCAGTGCCACCGTTACGGCGGAGGAGCTGCAGCTGCTCTACGACGGCAGCGTGTGGGCTGCCGGGGACGGAGGAAATCTCTCCGCCGCCAACGCCGTGCAGCTCGCTCTGTATGCGGCGGGACAGGGGTTTGTGACCCGGGAGGGGACGGATAAGATCGGCACTCTGGAGTACCTGCTTCTCACCTGCGAGGCAACGGACGGGGCGGGAGAGACCTACGCCTGTACCCTCTGGGTGCAGCCGGAGAGCTTTGCGCCCTACGCGGCGGAGCTGAGCCGGGAGGGCAAGGTGCTGCTGACGGTGACATTTACGCAATTTACTTGCCAGACGGAAGAAAGCATACAAGAATGAGGGCGGCATTGAAAAGCGCAGGCCCCATATCATAGATAAAAAGACAGCAAATCGAGAGTGATATATTCCAAGCTGCTTGTCAGTTTACAGAGACGGCTATCTTGATACTTAGGAGAAAAAATATGAAACAATATAATATCATAGATTTGTTCGCCGGTGCGGGTGGCTTGAGTTATGGATTTTCAAAGCTGCCGCAGTTTAAAATTTTAGCTGCAAATGAAATCGAAAAAGATATTTCCACCGCATATCAATTAAATCATCCCGATGTTGAAATGCTAAACTGCGACATTCGCAATTTAACAAGCGAGGTTTTGCGGCAAGTATTAAAGGGCCGGGAGGTGGATGTGATCGTAGGTGGGCCTCCGTGTCAGTCCTATTCTACTCTTGGAAAACGAAAAATGGATGATAGAGCGAATTTATTCATGCAGTACAAAAGGGTGCTTGAAATATTGCGGCCGAAGGCATTTATTTTCGAAAATGTGGTTGGAGTTTTGAGCATGAATAAAGGGAAACTTTTTGCTCAAATGAAATCAGAGTTTGAAGATATTGGCTACACATTACAATACAAGGTTTTGGACGCGGTTAATTACGGCGTTCCGCAGCATAGAGAAAGGGTTATACTTGTTGGATTCAAAGGGATCAATAATTTTATTTATCCGGCTCCAACGCACGGAGATGGATTAAAGCCATATGTGACACTAAAGGACGCGCTGGGGGATTTACCTGTATTAAAAAGCGGTGAAAAAAACACCCGTTATATTACAGGGACTACAAATGAATTCCTTGAATTTGTTAGAAAAAATGCAGGCGATTCGGTTGAGGAACACTGCGCGCCTAAAAACGGAGAGCATCTTATTAAAATCATGCAGACGCTGAAAGACGGGCAGTCCAAAAATGATTTGCCGGAGGATATTCGTCCGAAGAGTGGGTACGGCAATACATACGCAAAGCTATGGTGGGATAGACCGTCTACGACTATAACCAGGAATTTTGCGTGCCCATCTTCGTCCAGGTGTATTCATCCGAGAGACTCAAGAGCCATGTCGATTCGGGAAGGGGCCAGATTACAGAGCTTTCCGGATGACTACAAATTCTATGGCTCGGATGGCATGAAAAGACTGGAAATCGGCAATGCTGTTCCCCCACTGCTTTCGGTAGCTGTTGCGAAGCAAATGCTTGCAGCATTACAAAAAAATGAGGCTGCAGAATAACACTGCAGCCTCAAAATCAGGAGACGGTATCTTTGCAAAGTGAGCATATTTTTTCATAGCTGTGATGAAACTGTAATTGCTTTTGATGCCACTGAACAAAACCGAAAGGCAATTGAATGGTAGTCCCTCCGTAGGAGGAGCCATAATAGGTTTCCGTTTTTGCGGTTTTCTGTGCGGCATTGCAAATATCTTCTATGAAGAAAATGTCATCTGTATTATTTTCACCTAGAAGATTTATGTACCAAACGAAATCAGACCATTCTTCGCTGTCACGCACAGCGCCCATGGAAAAGGAAAGCTTCGTCAGTTCATATGCGTGCTCGGTGAACCACTGCAGTAGCACATCATAGAGGTGCGCATTATATGCCCTTAATGTAGTGGCATTTAGGCTTTTGTGGCGCAACTGCAGGTCATAGTCTTTGGGAGCGGACGGATCGCCATATTTATTAATGATAGCAACAGCGTCATCAGCGGCGGCCCAAAACAGGTTGAGGGCTCTGCGCACATCGTCGGGGATCTGTGTGTTGAATTGCTTTTCAAAGGTATCGATAAACAATCCGGCTCTCACAAAATACACCTGTCCGTGAAGGCTCTTTTTGATGGAAATATTGATAACTTCCGCTGTGTCAAGATAGACCTTTAGATCCGTTTTTGATTTTGTTTTTCGCCCGTTGACGCTTGGTGCATTGGTTTCGTGCAATCCGCCGATGGTTGTGTGCGCAATGTGGGCGTGGGGCTGGTTTATCCTTTTCAATAAAGAAGTGGCGAACTCCTCGTCCGCATCTAAGCGCATCTTTACTAAGTCCTCATTCTTATGGCCTGATAACTTGGCGTGTTGCCAGCCTGTGGCTCTGTCCCTATGCTCCATACCTATTCCTCCACGAATAATTTATAGGCTTCTATTTCCAGCGCATCGGCAATACGCTGAATGTTCTCAAGCGAAATACTGCGGCGGTAACATTCGATGGCACTTGTGTAGGTGCGGTGCATACCGCATTTTTCGGCAAAGGACTCCTGAGATAGTCCCATAGCTGTGCGATATTTTCTTAAATTATCACCGAATACCTTAATAATATCCATAGCCACACCCCTTTATCTTATAGTATGGCCAAAATGAACACAAAAAGTCTACATACAATAAGTATCTATAATGGGACAAATATATAAATTTCACCACGATTCATATAAAATGAAAGCATATTCGATAAGAGAAAGAAGCGAAAACGATTTTTTTACTGAATGAAAGAGGCGACGATATGGAATCTACACTGCGGAGGACCTGGGCGGTCATTGATCTGGACGCCCTGGGGGAAAACTATGAAAAGCTGCGCCGGCACATCGGCCCGGGTGTGAAGTTTTTGGGCGTGGTGAAGGCGGACGCCTACGGCCACGGGGCCATTCGGGTGGCGGAGGTGCTGGAGAAAAGGGGGGCGGACTACCTGGCTGTCAGCAGCATCGACGAGGCTATGGAGCTGCGGCTGGGGGGCATTGCTATGCCCATTCTGATCCTGGGCCACACCCCCAAGGAGCAGGTGGAAAAGCTCATCGAAAACCACATCACCCAGGCCGTTACCTGCAAGGCTAAGGCCCTGGAGTATAGCGAAGAAGCTGTCCGCTGCGGCGGCACGCTGAAGGTGCATATCAAGGTGGACACGGGGATGTCCCGCCTGGGATACCTGGTCAGCGGGGCGCATTTTGAAAGCGGTGTGGAGGGCATTTGCGAGGCCTGCCGCCTGCCGGGGCTGGACGCCGAGGGCATCTTTACCCACTTTGCCGTGTCCGACGAGGAGGACCGGGAGAGCCGGGCATACACCCGGGAGCAGTTCGATCTGTTTACATCGGTCATTGAAAAGGCGGAGGAGAAGCTGGGGCGGAAGTTTGCCTTGCGTCACTGCGCCAACACCGGGGCCGTGGCCTACTGGCCGGAGATGATGCTTGACATGGTGCGCCCGGGCCTGCTGCTCTACGGCTACGGCGACGGGGCAAGGAGGCTGGGCCTGCGCCCGGTGATGCGTCTGATGACCAGCGTCAGCACCATTAAGGTTTATGAGCCGGGTACCTCCGTCAGCTATGGGCGCATATTTAAGACGGAGCGCACCACCCGCATGGGCGTGGTGCCCTATGGCTATGCCGACGGATTTTTCCGCTGCCTGTCAAATCGGTGCAGCCTTATGACCGCCTATGGCCCGGCACCCCAGCGGGGACGCATCTGCATGGATATGTGCATGATCGACCTGACGGATCTGCCGGAGGTGGATGTAGGCGACGAGGTGGAGATTTTCGGGCCGGAGAACCCGGTGGAAAAGCTGGCGGACCTGGCCGGGACCATCCCCTATGAGCTGACCTGCGCCGTAAGTAAGCGGGTGCCGAGAGTGTACATCGAAAACGGAAAAGAGACGGAGCGGGAGCTGCTGCTGCGGTTTTAAGGGAACCGGCGGAGGGCTGCCTGCATAGACTGATATGGGACGGACACGGCACGGTTTTTTCCGTGGGGCGTATAATTTCGCAGACTGCGTGGGACAATGAAAGTGACCCGGCAAAACGGGTACTTCTTTCCGGCGGAGTGTGAACCTTGTGGAATCAACTGTCAGACGAGGCGAAATATATTATGCCGATCTCAGCCCGGTGGTGGGCAGCGAGCAGGGAGGCGTGCGGCCTGTGCTGATCGTGCAGAACGATACCGGCAACCGACACAGCCCTACCATCATCGCCGCAGCCATTACCTCCCGCACCGGCAAGGCCAAGCTGCCCACGCACATTGAGCTGCCCGGGCAGAGCAGCGGCCTGCCCCGGGACTCCATCATCCTGCTGGAGCAGATACGGACTCTGGATAAAAAACGGCTTCGGGAGAAGATGGGCCGGGTGGAGGACGACATCATGCAGCAGGTGGACGCGGCCATCGCCGTGTCCTTCGGGCTGGCCCATGAGCGTTTGGTATGAGCAGCGCCTACATACCGAACGGGGACAAGTGAAAAAACGGGAGGGGTAACAGACGGTGCCCTTCCCGCTTTTCATAGCATTGTTACAAAAAAGAACTACCATATCTTGACGGAGTGTGGTACAATAGTCAAACACCGAATAGTATGCGCATTCCGCCCCATTTTCCGGCCTGCCGGAGGAGGCGGATGGAAAGGGGAGAAAAACCATGAAATGTCCCTATTGCGGATTTTCCGAGAGCAAGGTGGTAGACTCCCGCCCTGCCGACGAGGGTAGTATCCGCCGCCGCCGGGAGTGCCTGCAATGCGAGCGGCGCTTTACCACCTATGAGACGGTGGAGAGCCTGCCCATGGTGGTCATCAAAAAGGATGGCAGCCGCCAGACCTTTGACCGCAGCAAGGTGCTCCGGGGTATCCAGCGCAGCTGCGAGAAGCGGCCTGTGCCCGTGGCGGACATGGAGCGCATGGCCCTGGAGATCGAGCAGGAGCTGCAGAACAAGCTGGAGCGGGAGATCAGCACGGAGCTGGTGGGCGAGATGGTCATGGACAAGCTGAAAAAGGCCGATGAGGTGGCCTATGTGCGCTTTGCCTCCGTGTACAGACAGTTTAAGGACATCAATACCTTCATGAGCGAGCTGAATAAGCTGCTCAGCGAGAAGTGAGCGAAAGTCTCCCTTGCCTAAAGGAGGCTGGGGTGCCCGCACCCCGCCGCCCGGTCACGCACGGCACTTCTTGCAACCTGTCATTGCGAAGCCAGTGCGCACACTGGCTGTGGCAATCCGTACTCTCCGCACACGCTGAAACCTATAATATATTCCGCAGCGAAAGCCCCTGGTTTTCACCCAGGATGGCCAAACGGGCGGAGAGCTCTGCCATGTCCGCGGGCAGCTCTGCGTCATCCTCCAGCGCCGCAAAGGCGCTGCATCGGCGCAGCAGGGTCTCCACCTCGTCCAGCTCCTGGTGCTCGGCCAGCATGTGCAGCCGATTCTGTTTTTCCTGCCACTGGTCGTTGAGGTCAGCCAAAATATCCTGTGCCTGCCCCCAGTCCGCCCGCTTCACCGCGCTCTCCGCCAGGGAAAGCTGCGCCTGCCATGCCTGAGCATAGTGCCGTATGCTGCTGCCCCCGTACAGCGACAGGAGAAATGTCACCAGCAATAAAAATATCGGTATGCGGAACGACTTCATTTTGCGTCCTCCTTCACAATGCATACAGTCTCTCCCCGCTCATCCACGCTTAAAAGAAACACCTGGTGGGGGGAGGAAACGCCATTTTGGGCAAGCTGCTTTTGAAGCCACGCTTCGTCCCGGCCTGCCCGGCGCAGCTGGTCCGTCAGAAGGCGGCCATCGTTGATGATGACTGTGGGGAGAAACACATCGTCCTCGTAGGTCAGGCCCAGCTGATAGGGTGTAGCGGGCTGGGCCACGGTGCGCAGCAGCACCGACAGCTGCCCGCCGGTCTCCAAAATAGCGTACTTGACATCGCTTATATCCGTGACACCCTGGGTGCGCAGCTCCTCGAAAAGCTCATCCAGAGTCAGGCGGTTGTGGCGCATGGCATCCTGCTGGAGCTTTCCGTCCCGGATAATCACGGCAGGGCGGCCGCAGATGAGCCGCCGAAAGCGCACATGACGCAGACTCAGGCAGCTTAAAAGCATACTCATGCACAGCAGCGTTATAATGGGAATGACCCCGTTCAGCAGCGGAATGCCGAAGTCCTGCATGGGCACCGAGGCCAGGTCCGACAGCAGCATGGTCAGCACCAGCTCAATGGGCTCCAGCTCCCCGATCTGCCGCTTGCCGGTGAGACGAAGGCCCACAATGAGCAGCAGATAGAGAATAACGGTCCTGAAAAAAGCGGTCATCATACGGTATACCCCCTTTCCGGCAGTATTTGCCCCGGGAGGTAGAAATATACATTTTTTGTTAACACAGAGAAGAAAGGAGACTATGGGGCGACCCATCACAAGCGCCAGTGCCCGCCTCAGGCGGGACGACGAGGAGGAGAGAGTATCGAGTTTTTCGGCGGAAGCTCTCCCGTACCGTCCGGGTACGCACACAGTCGGTAAATATGCGGGTGACCGCAAAACAGAGAGGCTGTGGCCGGACAGGAATGACAAATGTCTGTGTGTTTGTCCTTCCGGTTGTTAAATTTCAGAAAACGAAACGATCAGGAGGAACCTATATGTGTGGAATCGTAGGATATGTTGGCAAGGAGCAGGCGGCTCCCATTCTGCTGGACGGCTTGCAGCGCCTGGAATACCGGGGCTATGACTCCGCCGGTGTGGCGGTGTTCGGCCCCGCAGGGCTGCAGGTGAAAAAGTCCAAGGGCCGCTTGCAGGTGCTGAAGGATCTGACCCATGACGGGGCTGATCTGCCCGGCAACCTGGGCATCGGCCACACCCGCTGGGCCACCCACGGCGAGCCCAACGATGTTAACGCCCATCCTCAGGTGAGCCGCAGCGGCCGCATCGCCGTGGTACACAACGGCATCATCGAGAATTTTTCGGAGCTGAAGGGTCAGCTGCTGCACAAGGGCTACCAGTTCAAATCCGAGACGGACACCGAGGTGGTGGCCCAGCTTCTGGACTACTATTTCAGCCAGTGCGGCGACATGGTGGAGGCTGTGCGGCGGATGCTCAATGCCGTGGAGGGGGCCTATGCCCTGGGCATCGTGTCCGCCGACGCACCGGACCGGCTCATTGCCGCCCGGAAGGACGCACCGCTGCTGCTGGGCTACGGTGAGGGGGAGAGCTTCATCGCCTCCGATGTCACCGCTATCATCCGCCATACCCGGGACATCTCCTACATGGAGGACGGCGAAATGGCCGTGCTGACCCGGGACGGCATCACCGTGTATAACGACCAGGGCCAGCCCGTGACCAAGAAGCATCACCATGTGGACTGGGACATCGGCGCCGCCGAAAAGGGCGGCTATGCCCACTTTATGCTCAAGGAGATCTTTGAGCAGCCCCGGGCGATCCGGGAGGCCACCGCTGCCCGGCTCCAGGGAGGACGGGTCATTTTGCAGGACCTGACCATGACCGAGGAGGAAATTCGCAACATCGGGCGCATTATCATCATTGCCTGCGGCTCGTCTTACCATGTGGGCATGGTGGGTAAGTATAACCTGGAGCGGATGCTCCGGCGCAGCGTAGAGGTGGTGCTGGCCTCCGAGTTCCGCTACAGTGATCCCATTGTAAAGCGGGGCGACCTGGTCATTGCCATCAGCCAGTCCGGCGAGACCCTGGACACCATGGCCGCCCTGCGGGAGGCCAAGAAGCGGGGGGCGCGCATCCTCTCCATTGTGAATGTGGTGGGCTCGTCCATCGCCCGGGAGTCGGATGATGTGCTTTACACCTGGGCAGGCCCCGAGATCGCCGTGGCCACCACCAAGGCCTATAGCACCCAAATGGCCGTGCTGAATATGCTGGGGCTGTATTTTGCCGACATTCTGGGTACCATCGACCGCCAGACCTACAGCGAAATGGTCCGGGATATGCAGCGGGTGCCGGAGTACATCGAGAAGATTCTGGAGTCCGCCGAGAGCATCCACGACATTGCCAGGGAGATCTGCAAGAGCGAGGATGTGTTCTTTATCGGCCGCAACCTGGACTATGCCCTGTCTCTGGAGGGCAGCCTGAAGCTGAAGGAAATTTCCTATATCCACTCCGAGGCCTATGCCTCCGGCGAGCTGAAGCACGGGACCATTTCCCTTATTGTGGACGGAACTCTGGTTATCGCCCTGGGGACCTATGGACCCCTGTTTGACAAGGCCCTGAGCAATGTGGTGGAGGTGCAGGCCCGAGGCGCTAAGGTCCTGGCCCTGACCACCCAGACCCACGCCAAGGAGATGGGCCGCCATGTGCCTATGGTCATGACCATTCCGGATATTCATGAGATGCTGCTGCCTCAGCTGGGCGTGGTGCCGCTGCAGCTGCTGGCCTATTACATCGCCCTGGAGCGGGGCTGCGACATCGACAAGCCCCGGAACCTGGCCAAGAGCGTCACGGTGGAGTAAACGGGAGGCGCTATGTTTCATCTAGCCATTGTGTTTATGCCGGTGCTGCTGCTGGGGCTGGGAATCGCCATTATTGCAACGCTCCTCACAGGGCTGGGGCTGCTCCTGGCGGCGCTGGCGGGCGGGGCCTCAGTGGCGCTGCTGGTGCAGGATAAGAGCCTGAAGCGGCTCCTACTGCTGGGCTGCGGCGTCCTGGCGCTGGCGGGCATCGCCTGTGTGGGGCTGGTGCTGAATCTGCCGTATTTTATAGCGGCACTGTGCTGCCTGGGAGCGGTGGCCCTGGCCATTGCGGGCCTGTGCGGATGCAGGGGCATCGCCAATAAATACGGCCGGGTGGGCGGCACCCTGCTCTTCGCCTTTGCCGCTGCCGCAGCGCTGCTTTTCGGCATTATCGCTGTGGCCCTGGAGATAGGTTAAACCGCATAGGTAAAAGCCTCGCAGAGTTTGCCGCCCGCAGGCAGCAGACTGTGAGCCTTTTGTCGGAAAAACCCGGAGGGTTTTTCGACAGTATTAAAGCCCATGCTTTCGAAAAACGAAAGCATGGGCTTTCAGCGTGTCAAAGAAGCCTTCCGGCCAGGCGGGCACTGGACCAGGCCCACTGGAGGTTATAGCCGCCGCAGTCGCCGTCCACATCCAGCAGCTCGCCGCAGGCATAAAGGCCCGGGGTCAGGCGGCTTTGCAGGGTATGGGGGTCAAACTCCGATGTATCCAGGCCCCCGGCGGTGACCTGGGCCTGGTCAAAGCCGCAGGTGCCGGTGACGGGGAGGGGGAAGTCCTTGCATAGGCCGGCCAGCAGAGCCAGGTCTTGCTCCGTCAGGGCGCGCAGAGCTGCGGCGGGGGAGAGACCGGCGGCCTTTACCACCACCTGCCCCAGACGGCTGTGGAGGACCCCGGCGAAGATTGTCCCGGCGGTCTGCTCCGTGGGGGCGTCCGGTTTTTTGGCGTCCCGGCGGGCCCGGAGATGACGGAGAATTTCCTCTGCGCTCTTTTCTGCCCACAGATCCAGGTACAGGGTCAGGCCGTCGCCGCCGGTGGAGGCATAGCGGGAAATTTCAAATACCGCGGGGCCGCTGACGCCGTACTCGGTGAAGAGAATTTCCCCCTCATTTTCGGCCAAAACCCGGCTGCCCCGGCGAAGGGTCAGGCGGGCGGGGGTTTTGACGCCCTTGAGAGCCCGGGGATAAGTGGGGTCGGTCTTTATCTGCACCAGGGAGGGATACAGGGCCGTGCGGTGGTGGCCCAGGGACTTGGCCAGCTTATAGCCGTCCAGCACCCCGCCCACCTTGCTGCCCGCCGCGCCGCCGCAGGCCAGAATCACCTTATCTATGTTGGTGTATCTTTCTCCGGAGAGAAAGGTGACGGCGAAGGTGTCGCCTTTTTTGCGCAGGTCGGCCACGCCGTCTCCGCAGAGCAGGTGCAGCCGGGGATGCTCCAGGGCGTAGCGCAGGACATCCAGGACAGAGTTGGCCATGTTGGAGCGGGGGTAGATTTTGCCGTCCGGCTCTGTGACCGTCTCCAATCCCAGGGCGGCAAAGTAGGCCAGAGTGGACGAGACCGGAAACTGCTCCAGGGCATAGCGGCAGAAATCTGGGTCCCGGCCATGGTAGTGGTGGGGGGCGGCGTGGAGGTTGGAGAGGTTGCAGCGGCCGTTGCCGGTAGAGAGGAGCTTGCGGCCCACCCGGGCCTGACGCTCGGAGAGGAGGACGGTGTTTTGCGGGTCCTCCAGGGCCGTCAGAGCGGCCAGCATTCCGGCGGCGCCGCCACCGACTATGAGAACGGTTTGGCTCATGGCTCCGCCTCCAGTCTGCGCCGGGTGAGATAGCCCTCCAGCATGAGGCTGGCAGCCACGGCGTCCACGATTTTCTTGCGCTGCTTGCCGTTTTTACCGTTTCCGAAGAGGATGGCATGGGCCTCCACGGTGCTGCGGCGCTCATCCCAAAGCACCAGGGGAAGGCCCGTGGTCTCCCGGAGAATTTCCCCCAGGGCGGCACATTTTTCAGCCCGAGGGCCCAGGGTGCCGTCCATATTCTTGGGATAGCCCAGGACCAGACGCTCCACGCCGTGTTCGGCGATGAGGGACTGAATTTGCGCTACCACCTCCTCCTGGCGGCGGGTGTTTATGACCGTGGTGAAGCCTGCCAGAGTCTCCAAACGGTCAGAGATGGCGATGCCGGTGTGGGCGTCGCCGTAGTCGATGGCCATAATTTTCATGAGAAAATCCTTTCAAAAAGCCGTCGGGCGGCATTTTTTCTTTATAATACCACGCAGGGGGCGGGGATGGCAACAATTCCGATGATTTTCCCGCAAAAAAATGCGAAATTTTTGCAAAAAACAGGTTGACCGCATGGAAAAAGAGTGATAGAATAAACATTACCTGTGAGTAGGGCTTTCTTTTTGCGCGCTTTTCGCTTCAGCGCCGGGAAAAGGAGACCCTGCAGACCAGGGAGGCAAACGGCTGCGCCGAGAGGCCGGCCCAATCTAATAAGGAGGTGCCGTTAGATGCGCGTGAAGATTACTTTGAGATGCAACGAGTGCAAGCAGAGAAACTACAACACGATGAAGAACAAGAAGAACAGTCCTGATCGTCTCGAGATGAACAAGTATTGCCCCTTCTGCAGAAAGCATACGGTTCACACCGAAACCAAGTGATTGGATGAAAAGAAAGGTTGTGTAACGATGGCAGAGGCTAACAAGAAAGACCGCGGCAAGTGGTTCCGCGAGATGAGAAGCGAGCTGAAGAAGGTCGTTTGGCCCGATGGCAAGACGACGGCGAAGAACACCGGCACGGTGATCCTGTGCTCTCTGGGCGTGGGCGTGTTCATTTGGGTGTTTGACGCAGTGGCCGTGCTGGCCGTGAAGACCCTGGTCAGCCTGTTCGCAGCTTAAGGAGCGGAGCATGGCTGATAACGCAAAGTGGTATGTACTCCACACCTATTCCGGTTACGAAAATGCGGTAAAGGCCGCCATTGAAAAGTCCGTGACCAATCGCGGCCTGGAGGATATGATCCATAAGATGGAGATCCCCATGGAGACCGTGACCGAGGTGACGGAGTCGGGCGTGATGAAGGAAGTGGAACGCAAGGTGTTCCCCGGTTATGTACTCATTAAAATGGTGCTGACCGACGACACCTGGCATCTGGTCCGCAACATCCGCGGCGTCACCGGCTTCGTGGGCGAGGCGAACAAGGCCATTCCCCTTACGGAGGAGGAAGTGGCCGCATTAGGCGTGGAAAAGCACGAGATCGTGGTGCTGTATCATGTGGGCGACACCGTGAAGATCACGGAGGGCCCCCTGGCCAGCTTCACCGGTACCGTGGAGGAGATCGAGCCCGAGAAGAACAAGGTCCGGGTCGTGGTCTCCATGTTCGGCAGAGAGACCCCGGTCGAGCTGGAGCTGGACCAGGTAGAGGTTCTGCCCTGAGGCGCAGCAGACTCTGCGCGGGCCGGAGCATGACCACTCCGGCACAAGTGGGAGAGGCGCATGGGCGTCTCGCCAAGAGCGACCGCGGCATTAGGCCCGTCGCTACCACATTATGAAAAAGGAGGTGCCTATTATGGCACAGAAAGTCGTTGGTTATGTAAAGCTGCAGATTCCTGCAGGTAAAGCAACTCCCGCACCCCCCGTTGGCCCCGCTCTGGGCCAGCACGGCGTGAACATCGCCGCCTTCACCAAGGAGTTCAATGAGCGGACGAAGAACGATATGGGCCTGGTTATCCCCGTGGTCATCACGGTGTATGCCGACCGCTCCTTCTCCTTCATTACCAAGACTCCCCCCGCTGCCGTTCTTATCAAGAAGGAGTGCAACATTGAGTCCGGTTCCGGCGTTCCCAACAAGGAGAAGGTCGCTACCATTTCCAAGGCCTCCATTCAGAAGATCGCAGAGCTGAAGATGCGTGATCTGAACGCTGCTTCCCTGGAAGCCGCTATGAGCATGATCGCTGGTACCGCACGCTCCATGGGCGTTGTCGTCGGTGAATAAGGAGGGTGTAAGGTATGTTTAGAGGTAAGAAATATCAGGAGATCGCCAAGCAGATCGACAAGACTGCACTGTATGATCCTAAGGAAGGTCTGGAGTTCATCTGCAAGACCGCTTCCGCTAAGTTTGATGAGACCGTCGAGCTGCATGTGAAGCTGGGCGTGGACTCCCGTCACGCCGACCAGCAGGTCCGCGGCGCCATCGTGCTGCCCAACGGCACCGGCAAGTCCGTGCGCGTGCTGGTGTTCGCCAAGGGCGACAAGGCCGAGGCTGCCAAGGCCGCCGGCGCCGACTATGTGGGTGACATGGATCTGGTGGAAAAGATCCAGAAGGAAAACTGGTTTGACTTCGATGTGGTGGTCGCTACCCCCGACATGATGGGTGTGGTGGGCCGTCTGGGTAAGGTCCTGGGCCCCAAGGGTCTGATGCCCTCTCCCAAGTCCGGCACTGTGACCCCCGATGCCGCCAAGGCTGTCACCGAGGCTAAGGCCGGTAAGGTGGAGTATCGTCTGGATAAGACCAACATCATCCACTGCCCCATCGGCAAGGTCTCCTTCGGCGCAGACAAGCTCTTTGAGAACTACAGCGCTCTCATCGGCGCCATCATCAAGGCCAAGCCCGCCGCTGCCAAGGGCCAGTATATCAAGTCCTGCGTGGCTGCGTCCACCATGGGCCCCGGCGTGAAGATGAACGCCAACAAGCAGCTGTAATTTTTGCAGCAAAAGGATATTTGAGACTTGACAAATGCGCAGGTCTTGGATATAATATAAGATGCGTTCCAAAGACAGCAGGGGGACTTGTCCGTAATTCCTGCCGAGGATGGCGAATCAATTTTTGATTGCTTTACCCCGTCCTTGTGTCCTTGGGCACAGGGACGGGTTTTTCCTGTTTTGAACGCACCGACAATTCTCATGGAGGTGAAATCAAAGAATGCCCAACGCAAAAGTTCTGTCTGAAAAGCAGGCAATCGTGGCCGCGCTGACCGAGAAGATCCAGAATTCCGGCGCTGGCGTCATCGTGGACTACAAGGGCATCACCGTGGCAGAGGATACCACTCTGCGCGCTGAGTGCCGCAAAAACGATGTGGAGTATTCCGTCATCAAGAACACCCTGCTGCGCTTTGCATTCAACAACTGCGGTCTTAACGAACTGGACGAGCAGCTCAACGGCACCACTTCTCTGGCTATCGCCGCTGACCCTGTGGCTCCCGCTCGCGTGATTGCTGAGTTTGCAAAGAAGCTCAATGGCCGGTTCGAGATCAAGGGCGGCTTCCTGGAGGGCAAGGTCGTGCCCATGGAGACCGTGAATGCTCTGGCATCCATCCCCGCACTGCCCGTGCTGCAGGCTCAGGTTCTGGGTACCATGCTGGCTCCCATTTCCGCTCTGGCTTGCGTCATTAAGCAGATTGCCGAGAAGCAGGGCGCTCCTGCTGAGGCCGCTGAATAATTCAGCCACTGACTACAAAAATATCTTATATTAGGAGGCTAATACAATGTCTGAGAAAGTTACTGCTATGATCGAAGAGATCAAGGGTTTGACCGTTCTGGAGCTGAGCGAGCTGGTACACGCTCTGGAGGAAGAGTTCGGCGTTTCCGCCGCCGCTATGGCTGCTCCCGCTGCCGGCGCTGCTGCTCCCGCTGCTGAGGAGAAGACCGAGTTTGATGTGGTTCTGGTTGGCTTCGACGCCGCTCAGAAGATCAAGG
>QWBY01000871.1_pt1 | contig 21105 bp, 11 predicted proteins | sample 1972471 | NCBI WGS metagenome assembly QWBY01 (sample SAMN09866722, study PRJNA288562) | Human gut metagenome isolate term6_stool, whole genome shotgun sequencing... | reverse complement strand
TTCGATAAGTTTACCGTTAACAACAGTGCCGTTGTCAAGCATGTCCTTCATATTAACAAGGCAGCAGTTAAACATAGGTTGAATGATGTAGTCCATATCATGCAAATGGATGGAGCCTTCGTCGTGCGCTTGAAGTAAGTCATCATCAATCATCAGTCTTCTAGCAATGTCCTTAGAAACCTCTCCAGCAATCAAATCTCTTTGAGTAGATGCAATGTGAGCGTTCTTGTTAGAGTTTTCCTTCATTAAGTCACTGTTCTTTCTGTCAAGAAGACCGATAATGCTCTCGTCAGTAGTGTTTATCCTTCTCTTAAACGCTTGAACAGCCTTGTAGTTTTCGTAACTTCTAGCAGTAGCAGGGTTCTTGTTCTCGATAAGCTTGTAGTAAACCTTGTCTTCGATATCATAAATCGAAAGAGGTCTCTCAGCTACAACAGCTTCCCTTTTGATCTCATCAGCTATCTTTTCAGCAAGACCTTCTTCGTACACCCCTGTTGAAGAATTCATCGCTTTTTTAATAGCTACAACAATCTTAGATTCGTCAAATGGCACTTTTTCGCCGCTTCTCTTGAATATATACATCTTTTACCTCCACAATATTTTGATTGCTTCTCCTTATCGCAATTATTATTATACTACATATAGTGGCAGATGGCAATAGCAAAATATAAATAATTTGTTAAGATTTGTTCATATATTTTTATGTGGTGAAGCGATGAAAACTATGAATGTAGTTTACATAAAAAAAAGAAGGCATCGTATGATGCCCTCTTGTATGATTAGTTTATTTGATTAATAGCCAATTTTCTTCTACCCTACCCTTCACTCTTCTTACATACTCATGAGTGTTTGTAGCCTCTACTAAATCGTTGTAACCCCAGAACGATATATCTAAGTCTGTAAAATATTCTATCATCATTGGGTTCTTACATTTTAGTAATGACATAGCATCGAAGTTTCTCTCAAATATCTTGTTTAGTATTACTGCTGCTTCGCATCTTGTGATGTGGCTATCTGGTCTGAATGTCCCATCTGGGTAGCCTAATATTCTGCCTGCTTGATATTCTGAACCTATTGGTCTCTCTGCCCAGTGACCTATGACATCTGCGAATGGTGCTGTTCCATAAGGCTTGTTATCTATTGTCGAGATCATTTGTGTGAACTCTGCTCTTGTGATAGCGTCATTTGGCTTGAATGTGCCATCTGGGTAACCTTTCATTATTCCTCTTTGAACAACTGCGTTGATGGCTTTGTTGTACCACGCACTTGGAGTGTCTGGGAACATTGGTTTATCTGCTGAACCTATTGACTCAATCTCAAGAAGTCTTGCAAGCATAGCTGCTGCTTCTGCTCTAGTGATCTCGCCGTTAGGTCTTACAGTTCCATCTGGGTAGCCGAAGATGTATGCCTTGTGCTTTAGTGCCTTGATTTCTTCCGGCTCTTCTTCCACTTCGTCCCATATTGCATAAACTGTTGTCGGCTCGTAAATTCTATCACCATAATGAACTTTATCTAGGTGCTTCTTGTTGTAGCTCCAACCCTTGAAAGTGAATCCCCTTCTCTTTGGCTTGTATAGATGTGGTTCTATCATGTCGCCTGGCATTACATCTTTCTCAGTAATCTTGCCACCTTTGTAATTTTCATCTAGTGTAAGTGTTGTATACTCTTGTGGTTTTTCCCAGATTGCAAACAAATAAAGGTTTCCTTTTACTTCAAGTTCTTTTTCTTCCTTTATCCACTCACCTGAAGCATCAGCTTCTGTGTTCCAGCCCAGGAATTTCGTTTTATTTTTAAACCCAGTCTCTTCTAGTTTTTTAACTTTTTCTTTACGTTCGTCAATTTGATAAGAGTCTTCATTAATATCATAAACATTTATTATTAATTTTCCTTCTCCACCATTTGGATCATATACTGTATATACTTTATCATGTATATAATTTATGTCGTAGTTATTTAAAAGACTATCTAAGCGTATAATTTTATCGCCATCTAACTCCAAAAGCTTACCATCAGTTGAGCTTGACTTTCCTTTGTAAAAATTAAGACCCTTTGGTGGATTGTAAAAGCCTAAACCTGCCTTATTACCTTTAAAGGCAACATCGTCCGATATTACTAAGCTTCTAACGAACTTACTATCATTTATTTTTAAGGTATTATCACCTGTATAAATTGCACCACCTGCTCTCAAAGCGATATTATTAGTAAATGTGCTGTTTTTAATATTTGCCGTCGTTTCATAACTTTGTAATAAAAATAAAGCGCCTCCGTTGCAAGAACCGTAGCCTCCAATTGCTCGATTTCCAGTAAACGAAGAGCCGTCAATCTCTAGTTGCATGCCATCAGTATATACCGCTCCTCCTTCTGAAGCAGAGTTGTTTTTAAAGCTAGAATCTATTATCTTTGATACTCTTTTTTTATAATAGTTTTCAAAGCAAATTGCTCCTCCAGAGACATCTGTAGCTTTATTGCCCTCAAAGTTAGATTTAATTATAGTTCCAAAGCAGTCGCTAGCATAGATAGCTCCGCCTCTATGAATAACGCTACAGTTTCTAATCTCTACATCATTTAAGCTGAAATTGGCATTGTATAGACTTAGAGCTCCACCTTGTTCAAAACACTCACAATCAATAAACTTGCTCTTATCAATTTTTAATGCAAGATTGTCTTCTTCTGCCCCATAATTAAAATTTTTATTGTCTAAATATATAGCCCCTCCAACCTCTGGATATTCGTTAGATTTACATCTTATAAACTTAGAAGAGCTTATTTTTGTGTTCTTAATATTTTTTAAATATATGGCACCACCACTACCATCAGAAGTACAATCAATAAACTCAGATCCGTCTAATATTATACTAGTAACTGATTCTGCACATATCGCTCCACCGCCGGAAGAAAAGCAGTTTTTAAATGAAGTATTTTGTATTTTAAGATTACTTTCTAAGGAAGCATCTAAATTTTTAGAAAAAAACACTATCGCGCTTCCAGTGCCAGCATAACCTTTTGGATAGCAGTTAATAAACTTGCACTTATTTATTTCTAAGTTAATACTATGTTGATCTTCCGCCAAAGCCATTATGCCTTCGTATTGATTTGAGCCATCAAACTCTAAATTTTCAAAACTTACTCTTCCTTTTCTAATATAAATAAATCTTCCTCTGCCAGATTCATCATTAGCTCCAGTAATTTTGTGCTCATTACCATATATACTTATATTGCAGTTTATTTTCAAACTTGCTAACTCGTCAGACGAATCATCAAGAGGTATCACTAAGTCTTTATTTAAGACAAGCTTATATGATTTGTCGTCCTCAAAGCTGTATGCATTAAACTTATTTACAAAGTCAATTGAGTCACTTGACTTAAGCACTGCTTCTTCTTTGCCAGTCTCATACAAAATATATCCTTCTTCGTTATTTGCCTTGACTACAAAGTTAGCTCCCACTAGGCTAAATAGTACCGCAATTGCTAGTACGTATGATAAAGCTGCGTTAATAAACTTTTTCATTTTTTATCTCCTTTAATATTTTTTATCTCCTTCGATATTTTTTGTTTTATGTAATAAATAAACAACTGTCCTACTGTTTATTATACTACAAATATTTGATAATAACAAGAAGATAGGTCTTATGTAACACGACTGTAATATTACGAAAAAAAGAAGGCATCTCTGCCCTCTTTTAAAGTTAAAATATTTAATATAGTTTAATTATTTAACGTCTTTAATATCTTTAATCAATAGCCAGTTTTCTTCCACTCTGTTAGTATAACGTCTAATGTATTCATGAGTGTTAGTCGCTTCGACCATGTCATTGTATCCCCAGAAGCTTGCATCAAGGTCGATGAAGTACTTTATCATTTGTGGGTTTTTACATTTTAATAGTGACATGTTGTCAAAGTTTCTTTCGAATATTTTATTCAAGATAACTGCTGCCTCGCATCTTGTGATGTGAGCGTCTGGTCTGAATGTGCCATCTGGGTAGCCTAATATTCTTCCTGCTTGATACTCACTTCCGATTGGTCTTTCTGCCCAATGTCCAACAACATCTGCGAATGGTGCAGTGCCGTATGGTTTATTATCGATTGTCGAGATCATTTGTGTGAACTCTGCTCTTGTGATAGCGTCGTTTGGCTTAAATGTACCATCTGGGTAGCCTTTCATAATGCCTCTTTGAACAACTGCGTTGATGGCCTTGTTGTACCACGCGCTTGGAGTGTCAGGGAACATTGGTTTATCTGCTGAACCTATGGACTCTATCTCAAGAAGTCTTGCAAGCATAGCTGCCGCTTCTGCTCTAGTGATGTTGCCATTTGGTCTAACTGTGCCATCTGGGTAACCAAAGATGTAGGCTTTGTGGTCTTCGCCTCTTATTTCTTCTGGCTCAGCTACTTCGTCTTTTACCTTATCTTTCTTCCAAATCGCATATAAGACTGTATCTCCATATACAAGGTCGCCCTTCCTAACTTCGTCTAAGAAGTCTCTATTGTAGCTCCAACCTTTAAAGATGTAGCCTTTTCTGCGAGGAGTATATAGATATGGATCGATAGCTTCGCCCTTCATCACATCATAGTCAGTGATCTTGCCATGAACGTGGTTTTCGTCAAGAGTTAGGATATGTGTTGTAGATGGTTTTGGTGCTTTTTCATGAACGTAAGATAATTTAAGCACTTTTTCTACTTTGCTTTCATCAATTGCTAAGTCAGATGCAAGAGGTACTGTAAATCCATATGCACTAACACTTCCAGCTGATGCGAACACGTGTCCTTGTATAGAGCCTGTTATATCAATATCTTCTGAAGCGTCTCCGTCTGCAAGTGCTTTAGCTTTTGCATCTGTTATTCTAACAATGTTTTTATTTTCAATACCATCTGCTGAGCCTAAAACTCTAAGAGTCATATTTGATAAAATTTCACTTGCTATAGTTCCTTCTGGTCCCTTTGGAATAGTAGATTCAGGAATTCTTTCTCCATCTTGATCATGATGACCATATTTATTGCTTATCCATTCTCTTAATACTACTCTTATAGTAATTTTTCTATAATTTTTTTCTTTATTATCTGCATCTTTATACTTAGTCTTAACGCTAAATTTCGTTCTAGGATCACTACCACTTACTAAAGTTTTATAATCGTCCAAGTTATTTAATACATCTTTAGTTCCGTCATCCTTGAAGCCAAAAGCATAAAGTGGTCTCCAAGTGTAGCTTTTAAACTCTAAGAATAATTCATCAGGAATAACAAGTCCTTCATCTCTGCCAAAGTCCATGTTTAAATCAACGTGAGTGTATCCTGCTTCTTTTCCGTCTTTAGTAGGAAAATCTTTGTTTTTATATCTTGTAAAATAGTCGTAGCTTAATATAGGTCTCATAGCATTACTACCAGCTTTATTTCTGTAAGCAAGCATAGCAACAACCCAATCCATCTCAAACTCTGAATTTAATACTACTTCATTTATAGTGTTTTTATCATCAGTTTTTTTGTACTTATCAATAATTTTTAATTCATCTTTAGTTTTTTCTTCTTTATAGTTATCAGTACCTTTTAAAATGTCGTCAGCTTTAACACTTTTATTAATCATTACATTGTTTTTATTAACTCTTCCTTTTAAATTGTCCAGTACATTACCAACTGCTACAACAGAAAATGCATCTTGTGGAAATGGATCTCCATAAGGGTTATTTATTTCGTAATAAACAGCGTAAATTTTAGCATCATTTGGTATAGAAGTTCCAAAAACGTCTGCAATTGTATCTTCAGGTGAAAATAATTTTGCACCTTCAGCTAATACTCCATTAGCTACAGGTTTTTTATCTGACCAGCCTAAAAATTGTTTTGCTAAACTTCTTAATAAACCACTATTAGGAGCTGGTTTTCCAATTTTATCTGTAAGCTTATAATGTTTTGGTGTATCTACTTTTTTAGCTGATTCATCTACCCATTGACCAATAAGTGTGACATTTTCATCACCTGTTAACGGTTCGCCAACTCCTTCTGGCACTCTCTCTTCGCCTAGTTCAAGTCCATCTTTGCTTTCATTATCAAAGACTACGGCTTCATTAGCATCTTCCGCCATAGTTTGCACTGGAACTAAGCATATTAGCATCACGACTGCCATAAGCATGCTTAAAATTTTTCTCATAATAATCTCCTTTACTATTGATTTATTATTTAATAATTGTATCTTGGTTGTGAGAAAACGAATCTTTCATCGTTCAATCTATACCAGTGTTCGTCTGCGTCTGTAAGGCTTCTGTTGTAGTTGTGTCCTTCAACCGCTTCATATATTTCATAATAAGCCCAGTAACTTGGTTTTAAGTCTGTAAATGGTTTTAGTTCTGGCTTATGTGTGTCGATGTAGTCCTTATCTGGACGTCTTTCTAGTAGTCTGTTGACTATGGTAACGGCTTCTGCTCTACTGATGAAGCTGTTTGGCTTAAATGAGCCGTCTGGGTAACCCGATATCCAGCCCTTTGCTGCGGACGAAACGATGTATCTAAATGCCCAGTGTCCGCCATCGACATCCTTATAAGGGCTCAAGCCCCATATCAATTTTTCGAATGACTCGGCAATCTTGACAAACTCGGCTCTTGTTATCTTATCGTTTGGTCTGAATGTGCCGTCGCTGTAGCCGCTAAGTATGCCAAACTCTGATAGGTAGGCTATTTCCTTGAAGCCCCAGTATGATTCATCTACGTCAGTGTAGTATTTTTTATAATTATAGTTTAGTCCTGGATACTCTTTGAATAGTCTTGCAAACATCGCTGCTGCCTCGCCTCTAGTGATATTAGCTTCTGGAACGAATGTCCAGTCAGGGTAGCCGTACATATATTGCTTGTGGTCTTTTTTGTTTAGTTCTGGCTTTCTCTTAGCTTCTGTAATAGGCTCTACTTCTTCTTTTTCTTCGCGTTCGTATCTATCCCTTCTTCTATCTGGTGTGCGGCCAGGTCTTTCTCTATATAGATAAACTACATAAAGAGTGCCTTCAATTACTCTTCCTTCAGGTGGATCTGAGTATGGTGCAAGACCAATGTATCTGTATCCAGGGAAGGCTTTTTCTTCTGTGTAGTAGTAAGTGTCAATAGGCGCACCTAGCTCAACTGCAAATTCATCAAGAATCTTGCCGTCTTCTGTTTCGTATCTAACGTAAACATCACCACGTCTTGTTTTGAGAATGGATTCGGCAGTGGCTTTTTTTGGTTCGCCGTTATCGCCCAATTTTACAGATGCTACGTTAATAACTGATTTTGCTTTGACATCGTCAGCTGTGACAATGTATTTGTAAGTGAATATTTTTGATTTGTCTTTAGCAAGGTCAAATGGTTCATCTGTAACATTTACTAATTGATCTGTTAGTTTTAATCCTGTTAAATCTTTTTCGCCAGTATTTGTTACTGTAACAGTATAAGTTAATACTTCGCCAGCTTTTTCGTAAGTAGTTTTGTCAACAGCTTTTGTGATTGTGAAATCAGATTTCTTTGTGATTAATTTGCTTGTAGTTGTCGCTTCTTCTTCCTTATCTCCTAACTTAACTTTTGCTGTGTTTGTAATTGATTCTATTGTAACATCATTTTCTGTAACTTTATAAGTGTATTTGAATTCTTTTGATTCACCCTTATTAAGATTAAAAGTAGGATTTTCAAATGTAGTTTTATCATCTGAAATTGTTAATCCTGTTAAATCTTTTTCTCCAGTGTTCTTAACTGTAACTGTGTAAGTTAATTCATCGCCTGCTTTTTCGTAAGTTGTTTTGTCAACAGTTTTTGTGATTGAGAAATCAGAAGTTTTTTCTTTAAATGTCCAATAACCTGTAAATGTTACATCTTTATCTGCTATTGTGTCTTTATCCTTATCCCATTTAGCAAATGTCCAAGTGCCATCATCTGTACTAACTGATGTTTTTATTACTGCTGTAGGTTTTACTTCATTACCTTTTTCATATAAGTTTTCATCTTTTGGAAGTAAATCTGTTACATCTTTTGGAAGATCTTTAGTTGTGCCTTGAGCTGCAAATTTATGAATTACTTTAAACTTATTTGTATAAGTGTTGGTGAAGTTATATCCATTTTGACTTGAAGTGTAATTATCCACTGGATCTTCTTCTAAAGTATATTTTACTTCTTGTTTATTTTTATATTTTGGAAGATTTTCAAATTTCCAAGTCCAATTGTCATTAGCTCCTACAGTTTTTGATGTTTCATTTGTACCGTCGGATAATTTAACAGTAACTGTAGTTGGCTGTTTATCTACTGGATTAGTTCCATGATTCCAAGTTTTACTGCCTTCTATATTTATAAACTCTGTTGTGTTTGTAACTGTAAATCCTTTTTTATCATCACCAGTCACAACACCAGCTGTATATCCTAGAATTTTTTCTGGAACTTCTTTAACTGAATAGACTTTTCCTTCTGTTGATCCTTCTGGAAGATTTTTAAATTCGCCCTTCCAATCTTTTGCAGCAGTAAGCTCTATTGGATTGCCTACTTTTACATCACCTAAATATAGCTGAACTTTAACGCTGTCTGGACGGTTGCCATATTCATCATTGTTATCGTCCCATACTTTTTGAACTGGAATAACTTTTTCCCAACCAGCATATAGAGTGTGTTCATGAGGGTCAATGATTGTTGTTATTTCATTAGCATCTTTAACAAGTTTTAAATCTTTAACTTGTGTTTTGCCTTCTTTATTTTCATCAGGTGCATCATCGTTTACTGCTTTTTCTTTATACCAGCCTGTAAAAGTGTATCCTTCTCTTACTGGTTCAGGAAGCAAGATAGCTGATTTTTCTCCTTCAGAATAAATATCATAGATATCTTCTTTTTTGTCATCACCTATCAGTTTAGTGAATATACCCTCGTCTTTATTTCTTCCTAATTTAACATTTTCAAATTTAGCTTTTGCTTCATCTGTTCCGTTTGCGTACAAAGTTACTTTTACTCTTTGGCCTAAAACGATGTTTTTTGTCTTTGGATTTAATACATAGTCCCATGTACCAGTGCTTTCGTGGTCATCTGGTCCAGCAACGGCTTGACTTGTATCGTTAGTTACATAATGAAGCTTTTTAGCATCTTCTGCTGTTGCTTCATAACCTTCTGTACCTTTTGCAACTACATATCCAACTTTTCTTTTTTGGCTTTCTGCAAACATCTTTACTAATGGATTTGTATCATTAGTTGTCTTTGGCTTTTCACTTATTGAGACATTTATTTTGTTTGGAGATCCAGCTAAGAGAATAGCAGACGTTTGGTCTAAAACCCTTACATCAATTCCATCAAATTTAGCTTTTGAAGTTATAATAACATCTTTATCAGCGTAAATATTCTTACCGCCAAGCTCTGTTTTATCTAATATATGTTTATCGCCTGTTGACCAGTCTCCTACATTGTTATTAGATATTGTAGCGTCGTCAATTTTTAATTTTCCGTCGTTATAAATTCCTCCAACCATTTTATAAGCTAAGTTGCCAGTTATTTGAGCTCCGCCTGTAATTTCTAGGTCGCCCATATTATAAATGCCACTTACAACTAGTGAAGCAGTTGGGTTCGAAATTTTGCCACCTTCAATTTTAACAGTGTTACCTTCACCTATATAGAGTCCTCCAGCATATGAATTGCTAAAAGTATAAGCAGCTGCGTTTTCAATTGTAGTGTTTGTTAAGGTTAAATTTACTTTGGAGGAATGTCCGTTACCCTTTGAAAGAGCAATTCCTGCTCCATTGCCATCAGCCATAAAGTTTTTAATAGTTGTACCTGTGATATTTGCTTTCATTTCGCAATCATCATAGAATGAAATAGCTCCACCTGTGTTTGCAGTAAATAATCCATCTTTACCGCCATTAAACCAAGCGCCTGATCCTTCAAGCGTAGAATTAATCAAATCAAAACTTCCTGTACCAACTATCTCGATAAGTCCGCCAGCCTCTGCAACACGAGTGTCTTTTCCTGCTTTAAAATTAGACTTTTCTATTGTAAGATTGGATCCTTCTGATGTTATTGCTCCACCAGCAACACCAAATTGTCCTTTGCTTTCTGCAATTGTGAATGTTGAGCCTGTAACTGTTGCTTGAGAGCAGCTTTCAAATTTAATTGCACCACCTGTGTTAAAAGGTCCAACGATATCAAAAGTTGCATTGCTAATTGTAGCTGTCGTATTTGTGGCTTCGATAGATCCACCTTGACGACCACCTGTTGCTTCCGATCCATCTAGGTGGTTGCCTTTAAAAGTTGTTCCATCTATCGCTAATTTTGAGCTGTCAATCTTTATTGCTCCACCTTCAGCGGCTCTGTCTCCATTTAATGGTTTTGTTCCTGTATTATTATTTTCAAAACTTCCACCTTTGATAGTTACTGTAGAACCTTCCTCTGCAAGTATAGCGCCACCTGAGTAGTTTTGGTCATTTTCACCATTATTATCAACTCTTTCAAGTTTTTCAGTTGAGCCATTCTTCATAGTAACATTGTTTAGATTAAGTTTTGCCTTTTTAGCTCTAATTAATCTTGCCTCATTAGCTCCATCAAGTGTGATGTTTTCAAGTGTTAATGTCTTATCCCCAGATACATAAAGCATATTACATCCTTCTATAGAATCCATCTTCAATGGTCCTGATGTTAATGTCTTTGTGCCATCTGACTTAATAGTGATGTTTTTCGTTATCATCAATGTTTGAGTGATAGTTATATCCCCATTCACTGTGATTGTATCGCCGTCTGCTGCTTGTGTTATTGCATCTTGTAATCCAGCAAAATCATTTACTGTTTTATCTGCTGCAAAGACGTCAACGCATAGCATTGGTACTAATAATGCTATCACAAGCAAGACGCTTATAAACCTCCTCATAATTCTTTCCTCCTTCTTATTATATAGATATAGTCGCTGCGCAATTAGGCACAGTAATCTACTCTTATTATAGCACCCCCCCCCATACAAAAGCAAGTGTTTTGCGAATATTTTAACACAACTATAACAAACACACAAAAAAAGAAGGCATATTGCCTTCTTAAACATTATCTAAACTTATAATCTCCAAACCAAGGATACACCTTCTCATCAATCTCCTTCTTAGGTATCCTTTGTGCACTCATTGCTCCAAGGTGTTCTTCTACACCTATAAGTGAAGCGGTTTCCATCTTATCTGCGTGGACTCTACCTATGCCTGCTTGCAAGATGGATGTTGCGATGGTTCCTCCTGGGATGTTTGTCTTAACGTTTTTGTTGATTGTGTTCCAGATTGATCCTATCTTTAATATATTTTCTGGTCTAAGCATCTTCTTTGCAAGTGCTTTCATAAAGTCTTGTTGTGTCTTTTGTCTACCGTAGTCTTGCACGCCATACTTGCCGTCGTTGTAGCCTTTTCTAAATCTTAGTAGACCTATGACATTATCTTTGGTAATGGTTTGCTTACCTTTCTTAATGTTGATGTGTAGTTCGTTGCCCTTTGTTGGGTCGTCGTACTTCATATTGATAGGCACATCAAACTCAACGCCTCCAACTATACCTACTAGCTCTTCAACCGCTTTGTAGTCAACTCTTACGTAGTAACGAACGTCGAGCTTTAACCAATCTCTAACTGCTTTAAGTGTTAGTGCTGGTCCTCCATAGGAGTGGGCGTGTGTTAATTTATCGTCTTTGCCTCTGATTTTTACTATGCTGTCACGAGGCAGGCTTAGCATCCTGATTGATCCGTCATCGAAGTTTACTTTGCATAGCATCATGGTATCGGATCTTTGACCCTTCATCTCTTTTTGTCCGGCGTCTCTTTTGTCTATACCCATAAGTAGGAAGCAAAGCTCGTTGCCGTGTTCCTCTTTAAGTACTTTTTGATCATCCGGAAATATTGGGTTGAGCTCTTCTTCGCTCTCTTTGTTCTCCTCGTGAGTCTCTTCTTGCTCTGTATTTTCTGTATTATTATTAAGTCCTGCACCGCTGTCTAGCTTCTTTTGCGCCTTGTAAAATACAAAGCTGAATGCTATAAGTGCAACGATGAAGGATATGACAAACTTCTTTCTCATAATCATTCTCCTTTTTTACTCTTCATATTATATTACAAGGCACTTTGTTTTTCAATAGTGTTTGCAAATTTGTTAATATTTTGTTAAGAACTATAGCTTTTCTGTGTATATGGCTGTGACGCCAAGCTTGAATAGCTTATGTGCAAGCTCGCTATCGTTTACAAGGTAGGCGTAGACTTTATGTCCACTCTCTACTAACTTCTTCACTGCCTCTTCGTCAAGATTACTTACATCTAAGCTGATGGCTTTGAGCTTCATCTTGCTTAAATTCTTAAGTGCTGCGTCTATGTCTTTAGTGCTTGCAAGCCTATAGACAATATTTTTAAATCCAAGCTCTTTTGCTAAGTCATACTCATCTAAACTAGCTACCTCAACTGTTAAACGATTCCTAAGCTTCTTGTAGTTTTCTTTTATATATCTTAATAGTTCTTTTGTATCATCTTTCGTTTGCACGAAGACCTCTGCATCTTTCTTCTCTTCGATAAACTCTTTAAGCACATCTAGGTCGATGGCCTTGCGTTCGCGTTGCGGTACTAGGTCCATAAACTCTTTGTAGCTTAATCTCTTAACTTCTGGCATAGTTCCGTCTTTTTTAACTAAGAATCTTCTGATGATGCCGTTCCAGTCCTCTAATCCTACGTAATTACCATCTGTAGTCTTCGCAAGATCTACTTCGAAGATGCGTTTGCCTTTTTTGTAGTTGTGCTCAAAGGCGTCAAGGACGTTGCTTCTTACAAGTCCATCTAGCTCGCCGCCTCCTAGCATTATACTTTTGTCTGCCTCTACTTTCTCTGGTGCTTTTATAAGGTTCATAAGTGAGTTTGTTGTCACAAGACTATATGAATAATCTGTTGTGATGATGGCTCTCTTAGAATTTTCTTTCGCATCCTCTACTGGCAGAAGCTTTCTTGTCTTTCTGTCGACGTAGCGTCCATGCTCGAATATCCTATCATTTGGAAAGTCATAGAAGGCATCATCTGTTATGAAGCTGCCCCTTAGCATATGTGTTTGTGGGAAGACTATGTTGTCTTTGCTCTCTACATCATCAAGTAGGTCAACGCCCATGTTTGGATACTTAGTTCTGTCCCAGCCTAATAGGTTTAGAAGCGTTGCATATAGGTCGACTTGACTACCTATGTTGTGCCTTTGAACGTTCTTATCAAGTCCTGGCACTCTTATTAATAAAGGTATATTCATCATCTCATCAAAGTCTATCTCTCTACCGAGCCACTTTGTCATTGAGTTTTGTTGATCTGGATTCTTTATGGTCATAGCGTGGTGGTCCCCGTAGATTGCTACTACAGTATCCTTAAGTATACCTGCCTCGTCAAGCGATTTGAAGAGCTCTTCGATGGCCTCGTCTGTGTATCTTGCGCATTGTGAGTACTTGTAGACAAAGTCGTCTTCGTCGCCTGGCTTTGGCTTTATAGTTTTTATGTGCTCTGGCATAACGAATGGTGTGTGTGTTGTAAGTGTAACCATAAGTGAGAAGAATTTCTTGCCTCTAGCTACAACGTCTTTGTACTTGGCGATGGATTGCCTGAAAAGCGACTTATCTGTGATGCCCATGTTGATGATCTCTCTTTGATCAAGGTTCTCCCAAAGGTAGATTTCTTCTATGCCCATCTTAGGGTAGAAGTGGTCTCTATCGTAGAAGGAGCCTCTGTTGCCGTGGAAGGCCATAGTTGTGTAGCCGTAATCTTTTGAGGACTTCACTATGCCATAATTGTCGTAATCTTGGTAGACCTTGTACGACTGTCCGTTTATAGTTGGGAATACGCCGTTCATCGATACGAACTCTGCATCTGACGTGTTTCCAACTCCCAATAGCTCGAAGTAGTTGTCAAAGTAGATGCTGCCCTTCTCTTTGATGAGCTTGTTCATAAATGGCGTGATCTCTTGACCGTTGTACTCTCTTCCAACAAAGGTGTTTTGCAGACTCTCGCACTGAATTATGATGATGTTTTTGTCCTTAGCTATGCCGGTGTACTCATTGGTGTTGAATTTACGGTTGCTAAAGCGTTCTGTGACGTCATCTTCAACGTCTTCGTCATGCATCCCCTTCTCTGCAAGCTCTCTTTTGATATTACTTAGAGCGATGCTTGAGAAGAGCTCTGTACCGAAGATGCCCTTGGCAAAGCTTTGCGGTACAACTACAAGTGTGCCTGCTATGATAAGTGAGATAACGCATCTAAACGCTGTCTCTAATATAGTGTCTTTATACTTTGTGTCTCTCTTTCTTATACGCGCGCTTATTATCAAATATATGTTTATAGCTGTCAATATTACTATGATAAGTAGGAAGATGTTGAACTTGTGTATGATCTCTGCACCAACGCCCTTAAGCTCTTTGGCTTGGCCTGTTCTTGAAAGCATGTCAAAGTTTGCAAACTCTGCGTAAAATATGCTTGCTGCGACTCTTAGTAGGCCTATAAGAGAGGCGACTACCGCCTTATACGTCTTGCTCTTGAAGGCAAGTAGGACTGATATGTCTATCATAGATGTAAGTACTACTGCTGTGAGCAATAAAATAAGCCTTGGTCTTAAATCCAAAGCTACCTTGTATATATATACGTTGTAATAAAAAATTGCATTTATTAAAAATATGATGCCGAAAACTATATTCAGCTTTTTGTCTTTCACTTCATTCGTCTCCTTTGTGCCGTTAGGCTTAATTAACTATGTTTAATTATAACATATTTTGCACCTCTTTTACATAATTTTAATAAATAATTTGCATAGAAGATTATGAGCTTTAACACAAAAATAGAGCCGCACCGCGCAGCTCTATATACATAGCTTTAAGCCTTAATAAACTTTTTAAACTTATCAGCAAAGTTCTTTATCCTCTCTTTGTTCTCCTCTACGAACTTACCTTCAACGTCTGCGAATGGCACGCTAATCATATTCTTAGTATCGATATGTGCTCCTAGTTGATGAAGGACTGCTGTTAATTCCTTTTGTGCAAGCCTTGTTGCATCAAGGCCCATAGTCACTCCTAGTAGAGCAAATTTCTTGCCGCCTATAAGGTACTTACCTTCATCATTTGGTCTCGATAACCAGTCTATCATATTCTTAACTGTTCCTGGAACTGAGTAGTTGTACTCAGGTGAGGCGATGATGACTCCTTCTGCCTCTCTTATGTCCTCTCTAATCTTCTTTATCCAAGCTTCTTCAGGCTTCTCAAGATCCCCATTGAACATTTTAAAATCGTTTGGGTAGTACTCAAGGATCTCGTAATCACCAAATTCCTTCTCTACTTCCCTTGCTAATAGTTTATTCAGTGAGCCCTCTCTTTGTGAGCCTATCAAAAATACTAATTTCATCTAATCACCCCTCCTTAGACTATATACCCAAGTTCGTTAATTATAATGCTTTTCTCCTGTGATTAGATCTCTAAAGACGCTCGCAAGGTAGAGTGAGCCTGCTACGACTATCACCGAGTCATCTGTATATAGCTCAAGCGCCTTCTCGTATGCCTCTTTGTTGTCTTTAATAAAGTAGATGCCGTCTCTTTCGCCTATAGACTCCTCAAGCTTTTCGAACTCAAAGTCTCTGCCCTTGAAGACAAGGCTTGTTATTATAAAGTCTGCCTTCAAACCCTCGAAAGTTTGGAAGACCTTCCTGTAGTCCTTATCCTTCAAAAACGAAGTAATCATTATGACCCTCTTGCCAAGACTCATTAGGTAATTCTTTAGCTCACTTGCGCTTATCTCGTTGTGCGCTCCGTCTATGATGATGTATGGCTTTTCCTTCAAAGTCTCTATGCGGCAAGGCCACTTTACTTCCCCAAGTCCCTTCCTTATAGCCTCATCATTTATATCGAGTCTAAACCTTGTAGCAAGGTCCTTTGCTACCCACACAGCCATGGCCGCGTTTGTCGCTTGAAAGGCACCTGCAAGGCTTACAGTGTATTCCTCGCCATCATATATAAAGCTTGTCTTTGTATCAGTTTTTTCTACATCTACATCAGCTGGCAAGACCTTTACCTTCGCATCAACCTTCTTCGCCTCGTCCTTAATGACTTCTATGACATTGTCCCCTTGAGGATAAACGTAGACCGTATCAAATGGCATGATGATGCCTGCCTTGTTGAAGGCAATCTCTTCCAAAGTGTTTCCAAGCACATTCTGATGGTCGTAGTCAACCTTCATTATGACGTCCGCAGCCTTTGTAGAAAAGCAGTTTGTCGAGTCATATAGACCGCCAACTCCCACTTCGACGATGGCAAAGTCCACTCCTTCGTCAGCAAAATACATAAGAGCGATGAGAGTGACTACCTCGAAGTAGATGCAGTTAATCTCGAGCTCTGTAATCTTGTCAACTATAGTTTTTAGGTAAGTGTAGAACTTTTCTGGCGGTATGAAGGCGCCATTTATACGTATCCTGTCGTTCATACCCTCTATCGATGGTCCTACATAGAGGCCAGTTTTTAGTCCCGCCTCGCGTAAAATATTGTCCAAAATTATGCAAAACGAGCCCTTGCCAACAGTACCTGCGACATGAATCACGTTAAGCTTACTTAGGTCTATCCCAAAAATCTCCACAAGCCTCTTCATATTTTCATTGCTAGTCATATCACGCTTACGCTTAGCCGTGCCATAGAGCCCGTCAAGTATCTCGCTTGCCTTTTCAAAATAATTTATCATTTCAATATATAACCTATGGACCAAACAGTCTTTATGTACTTATGATCCGGGTCAATCTCCTTTAGTTTATTTCTGAGGTTTGATATATGCACGTTGATGGTGTTATCTGAGTAGATGTCATCTTCCCAAACAGATCTATATAAATTCTCTTTTGTGAAAACTTTTTTAGGATTTTCAATCAATAGTCTTAATAGCTTGTACTCCATCCTTGTTAAGTTAAGAGGCACTTCCTTAAAGCTTATGACGTTGTTGTCATTGTCAAGGTAGAAGTCCTCGAAGCGCACAGCCTTCTCGCCAAGTCTGTTGTATGCATTAGAGCGCCTTAGCTGAGCCCTCACACGACTTATAAGCTCATCAGTGTCGAAAGGCTTCATGATGAAATCGTCGCAGCCAAGGTCAAGGCAGCCAAGTCTAGTCGCCTTGTCAATCTTCGCAGATAAAACTATGATAGGCATCTTCATACCACGACTCCTTACATAGTTAATCACATCCTCACCCATAAGCTTAGGCATCATAAGGTCCAAAAGCATCAAGTCCACCTCATTATTCTTTAGGTAGTCAACCGCTTCAGCCCCATCAAAGACCTGCTTCGTTTCAAACCCACGCTCGCCTAAGAGCTCCTTAATTAAATTGTTTATGTCTTTATCGTCTTCAACTATCAATATCATAAGAACACCTCAAGATAATTATATAATGAATTCGTGATAATAGCAAGAAAAAAGTGGATAGATCTCTCTACCCACAAAGTATTAATAAGCATTCAATAAATCGTGTAGTCCTTTAGAACTCTTGTAAACATCGCGCATTACTACCTCGATAGAGTCACCCTCATCGAGCCTAGACTTAACAAAGGCTCTGAGCCTGTCATATAGGTCGAAGGTACGCCTAGCAAGGTCGGGATTGTGATAAACCTTCCAGTAAGAGCAGTAGATGTAGTTTTGTCCTTGATTTTCGATAAAGCTTCTGACATCATCAAGTGGAAAACCTAAAAAGATACCAATCTCGTGAGGAAATTCAAAGTGTCTAAGCTTAGCCTTAAGCACAGCTAGACAGCTACTTAGGTCACTACTACTGTAACCGTAGTCCATAAGAAAGCTCGCTATGCTCTCCTTATGTAGATGCCTCCTAAGCCTTTCTTCATTGTAGACAAAAAGCTGCATTCTCTCGTCGCACTCACAAAGCATTTCTATGGCAATGCCATAAGTCTTAAATGCATTTTTGTACTTCTTGAGAAGCTCATCGCCATGACCTGCGTCCTGCTTCGAAACAGATATTAAATTCGATAGCTTAGTCCCCATAAGGACAGGTGAGCAGTGATTTGCTAAGATGCTCTCAAACTTCACCTCGCACATGGCACTCTTCCTCTCTATAAATATTTACAAAGCGTTAGCGTGGGCTAACGACTCAAGAATATATTAGCACAAGCTAACTAATATGTCAAGCGTTTTTATTCTCTCGATAGATATAAAATAAGTGGATATGTTATAAAAACTGCCAAACTGCCGACAAAGATACATATATGAGCCTCAAATGTATTTGCTAAAAATCCGTAGAACATATTGCCAAGAGGTATCGATGATAGAACAAGCATTCTAAGCACTGATAAAATCCTACTTCTGTACTCATCCTTGACATTCTTTTGAAAGAAAACCTGTGTCGCTATATTAAGCGGCATAACTGAACTAATTATTAAGCAGTCAAAAATAGTTATTAAGATAACGCTAATAATCACATTATTTTCCAAATCCAAGCTGCCGTAGTAAACAGCTGCTCCCATTAAAAAGATGCATATGGCTATAGATAAAGAAGCACACTTCAATAATTTTAGCGGCTTAATTTTTTTAACTACAGGTAGTATAATAAATGGTAGAGTTATGCTCACTAATGCAGTTATCGTTCTATAAACACCATAAACATATTTATCAAGCTTAAAGACTTCTAAAAAAACATAAGTTATAATTACTGAACAAACTGCATCAAAAGAAAAATTTATTAAGGGAGCTACAACAACAAAAACCTTTGCAAATTTATTTTTGCTTAGCTCAACTAAACCTTCTTTAAAATCAGTAAAATAGCCTTTAAAAGAATTTTTCCCGTCGTGATTGCCCTTGACTTCAAAAGGCGTTTCTATGAAGAAATTCAAAATAAATGTTAAACTCATCAAGGCACAAACCAAAATAAAAGATCCACTCAAAGCAAATTGCTTGTAGATAAATGCCGCAAGCATAGGCGTTGTCACATATACAATGCCATCATCCACCTTTGAAAAAGCAACAGCTTCTTCCATTAGATCTTGATCAATAATCTCAGCAAGTATTGAATTTTCCGCCGCATTGTAAAAAACCTCTATCATCTCAAGAAGAATTACAAGAGCGTAAACCAAAATTAAAGAAATATTTTTGTAAAAAATTGCAAATATCGCATATATTAGCATAAGAAGAGCCTGAGCAAAGTTTAAAACCTTCATTATATCTATACGTCTTAGCCTGTCACCTAAAACACCAGCTATGGGTGTCAATATTATCCTTGGAATTATGATTATAGATAGTATAGAGGCGTAAATCAAGGGAGAACCTGTCATATCCAAGATGTATAGAGCCAAAGCAAACTGCAAAATATTTGACGCACCCATCGACAAAGCGCTTGCAAAAAAATAACTTAAGTAACTTTTGTTTTTAAGTAATTTTTTCATAGAAAACCTCATTAATAGCCCTCCTTTGTTTAAAAACATTAATATTGAGTATATGTTAGCATACGCTAACTCATATGTCAAGAGTTTTATGCAAAAGAAAATAGAGTGCCAACATATGTCAGCACCCTATCTTGCTTCGCTCTTTCTTCTTATAGAGTGAAGTATAAGTGTAACTGTAACGACTGCGTATGAGATGAATGTTCTTAGGTACTCACCTATCATTGAGTTACCTGTGATGTTAGCACCTGCTGTAGGCATTACTATGAACATCAAGTGGAAAAGTACTGTACCAACAAGGGCGTTTTTGATTGTCGCCTTTGATACGCTCGCTCCACCTATTAGTAGTGCTGCTGCTGCATATAGTGCTGTTTGGTCTGCGCCGTTATATGTGTTTAGGTTACCTATGTTTTGTAGGTAAATGATTTGTCCGAAGGCTGCCATAACTGTTGAGATGACGATGGCTTTAAGTCTCGTCTTGTCAACGTTGATACCTGCGTCTTCGGCTATCTTCATATCGGCTCCAACGGCTCTCATGTCTTGTCCTAGTTTTGTCTTTCTAAACCAAACTATAAAAAGACAAGCTAGTATGATAACTATGAAGGTAGCGATTGGTAGTTGTACTCCGAATATGGATAGGTCTTGGCCAATGATTCTATCTAATAACTTATCTAGTCCCTTTTGACTTTGTAGGTCGATTGCGTTTCTAACACCATAACCACGTGATAGTATTAGGCTCTTGTTGCCAAATGGTATGATACCACCAAAGATGTATAGTACGAAGAATTGGTAGATACCTGTCATGAAGAAACCTAGTATCATGGATGTGATCATTTCTCTTGACTTTGCTTTGTTTAGTACGCCACCTGCGAACAAACCTAAAACTACGGAGATTGGGATGGAAACTAGTGCAGCAATTAGTATTGCTGGTAGTCCTGTTATGCCCCAGTTCTCAACAAAGATAAGTGCGATTTGTCCTGCCATGGCTCCTAGTACCATACCAAAGTTGATGCCTAGACCGGCAACTATAGGTATTAGTAGTGAAAGTACCAAAAATGCGTTTCTTGCAAATCTTATAACTACTTGTGAGATCAAAAATTGTGGTGTGAATCTACTAAATATTATACCTATCGCGCATATGATGATGAACATCACAGGAACGGTGTATTCATTTACTGTAAAGAATTTATTACGCTTTTTCATTATTTTCCACCCTCCTTACGTGTCAAGGCAAATAGTATAAGTCCGTTTGATATGATAAGTCTTAAAACGTCTGAAATATCAACCTTAATTGCTGTATTAATAACCGTTGGTGTCATTGTTAATATACCTTGGAAAAGTAATGTACCTATCAAAACGTTCTTAATATTAGCTTTCTTAATGGATGCGCCACCAAGTAGTATAGCTGCAACACTTGGGAAAGCGAAGAATTGTGGTGCGTTATACATTTGAACGAAGCCATAACTTTGTTCGTAGATAACCATACCAGCTGCGCCTAATGCACATGATAATATTACTGCTAGCATCCTAGTTTTGTTTATGCTGACACCTGCTGCTCTTGCATAATTTTCGTTTGAGCCAACAGCTGTCATTGTTGTACCTTTTTTAGATTTAAAGAAAAGATAAACTAAATATGCAAATATCGCAAAAACTATAAACATACCTGTCGGTATAAGTAGTTTGTCGCCTAATTCGCTTGCCGTTTCTAGCTCTATACCAAGTATACGAGAAAAGGCTTTCTCCCAATATGCTTTTAAAG
>QWBY01001905.1_pt1 | contig 21109 bp, 21 predicted proteins | sample 1972471 | NCBI WGS metagenome assembly QWBY01 (sample SAMN09866722, study PRJNA288562) | Human gut metagenome isolate term6_stool, whole genome shotgun sequencing... | reverse complement strand
TTATACCTTATACCTTTTTTTAACTATATATTATTTATTTACGTACATAATTATATTATATTATATTATATTATCGATTAAAGGATTATATCCTTTTCTATAGTTAGTCTTAAGTTCAAATAATAGTTTAAGTTTGTTTAAAAACATTTTGAAAGCACTAACTTTTTTAACAGCAGGAAGCATAGAAACTTCTACTTTAGATCTTTTTGCAAAATTATATTTTCCAACTTTTTGTATTTTAGCAAATCTTTTTTTAAGTTTAGTCATCATAAGATCCTTAAATTGATCATATGAATAATCATCTTCAGAAATAATTATTAGATTTTCAAACTTTGCAAGTGCTATTTGCATATTTCTAACATCACTTAATGTTTCAACTTTTTTAAGCATTGAATTAAATGATTCTTCATATATTGTTTTTTGAATATCTAAGATTATTTTTTTAAGAGCTTCTTTATTCTCTTTAATACTATTTAATTTTTTTATCTTATTTTTTTCAGTTAAATTTGAATTAGCTAAAAATATATATTCATGTGATAGTTGGTTTTGTATACCAATTATATGATCAATGCTTGAAATTAGTTTATCATATGTTGATTTTGATGTTTGCTCTATAAAAGTGTTCTTAAAAAGAGAATCACCAAAAAGTGCACTAGAAACAAGAGGAAAAGAACCTGTAAAAAAACTCATTTGATATATAATTGCAGTTTCTATTGGGTAATAATTTTCAGATATTGTTAAAAAATCTAAGTTAAAATATTTAACATGTGAAAAATAATTACCACATACATTACTAGCAATATACTGTGTTGCAGCTTCATTCATACCTAATCCAAATTTACTACTTAAATCATACATACCAATTCTTGTGATTTCATTTTTATTTCTTTGAACTTGTAGACAATGTATAAACTCATGTATTAATCCGATATCTATATTTTCAATATTGTAATCTGAAATTGCTTTTTCAAATATGTCTGAATTAACATATATTGTGTTAGTATATGGAAAATATTTATCTAATATACCACTATCTGAATCAGATTTCATATCTGCTGTATATAATTTAACTTTAGATAGTTTGTTATATATATTTTCATATGATAATTTATGCTCAGCAAAAGTTGATACTATATTTTCAGCAACTACACTAACTAGTTTCTCTTTTATACTATCATCTACTTTACTTACATTATTAAATTTATTGATATCTTTAGTAATAACACTCATATACTTCTCCAATAATTTATATATATAAATTATATCAACTAGAAAAAAACTATTCAAAAAAATTATTAAAAATATATAAAAAGTAATATTAGAAGAAATAATTTTAAGTAAAATTTCTGCATAAAAGAGAAAATAAAAGCATAAAAAAAGAAAAAGTATTAAAGAAATTAAAAAGAATAGAAAATTAAATGGTAATATAATGATAATATATTATTTGACAATGCTTTAAAATAGTATATAATAATAAAATAATAATTAGATGTATAACTTAATAAAAATTGAAAAATAAAATAATAATAATATAATAATATGATTGATAAAGTAATTATTACAATATGATTATAAAAAAATTATTACAGTAATATATTCTAGTTGAAATAGTAATATTTGAAATATATACTATAGGTAATAAAAAGTTGTATATTAAAAATATTAATATATAGCAAATTCTAAATCTAGGAGAAGATATGAATAAAAGAAATAAAATAACAGCAATACTAATGTTAATAGTAATGGTGTTAAGTGTAATAGGAATAAGAGTACAGGCTGCAACAGCAACAGTACTTCTAGAACCAAAATCAAGTCAAGTTGCATTAGGAACAGAATTCCCAGTAAAAGTTAAAGTTACAAATATTGATGCAGGACAAGGAATATCAAGATTTGAAGCAACATTAGATTATGATGAAAAAATGTTTAATAAAATAGGACCTACTTCAATTGAAGGAATGAATAACTGGCAAATACAGTATGATGCAAGTACAAAAAAGATAATTGCTAAGAATGATGCATTTGTAAAAGATGATTCAGATTTAATGCAAATAACATTTAAAGTTAAAACTAAAGCAGAGATACAATCAACTAAAAAATTAGATCAACCAACAGATAACAAAGTAATATCTGAAAAAACATCAATAGGATTAAAAAGCATTAATGCAAATAATGCGCTATCAACATTTAAAATTAATGATGTTGCACAAACAATTCAAGTAGGTGAAACAGTTAATCCGGGAGAAACACAAAAAGATCCATCATCAGGAACATTAACACCAACACCTGCTCCAGTACAACCAAATTTAAATCCTGAAAAAGAAGCAGAAAAAAATAAACCAGTTGAATCAGTTAAAAAAGAAGAAGAAGAATCTAAAAAACCAGCTAAAATATCACATGCAGGAGTTGAGGATACACCATTATTCTTACTTGCAGCATTATTAGGAGTAGCTGTAATATCATATTTAGGTTATAAGAAATTTGCTGAAAAAGCATAAATATAAGTTAAATAGATAGAGTTAAATGAAATAAGACAATAAGCAAGCCTAGCTTGCTTTTTTTATTTAAAAGAATAAAGTTATTCAAACCATTATTATATCTTGCTAAAATCGAAAAAATTGTATAAAATGTATTAATAAAATATAAATAATAAAAGATAAATAATAATATAAATAAAATTGAAATCAAAAGAAAAAAGAGGAAAATATGAATATTGTATTAGATGCTATGGGTGGAGATAATGCACCACAAGCTTCAGTTGAAGGTGCATTAAGATTTGCTAAAGAAACAGAAAGTAATATTGAATTAGTAGGAAATGAAGAAAAAATTAGAAAAATAATTAAAAACATAACAGGTGATGATAGTTTGCCATCTAATATATCAATTAGACATACAACAGAAGAAATTATTATGTCTGATATACCAACTAAAGCAATAAAAGCAAAGAAAGATTCTTCAATGGTTGTTTCATTAAAACTAGTAAAAGAAGGTAAAGGAGATGTAATAGTATCTGCAGGTAATACAGGAGCATTACTTACAGGAGCTATATTAATTCTTGGTAGAATAAAAGGAGTAAAAAGGCCTTCAATGCTTGCTACAGCACCTACATTAAATGGTAAGTTCTACTTAACAGATGCAGGAGCAAATACTAACTGCGATGAAACCAATATTATGCAATTTGCAGAAATGGCAAGTATATATTTAGAAAATGTAATAGGCATAAAAAATCCTAAGGTTGGGCTTTTAAATATAGGCGAAGAAAAATCAAAAGGAAATATATTCTATAAAAATACAAATGAATACATGTATAAAAATATGGAAAAAAATAACATTAATTTTTATGGAAATATTGAACCAAATAGAGCAATATTAGGTGAAGTAGATATTGTTGTAACAGATGGATTTACAGGCAATATAATGGTTAAATCTATTGAGGGAACACTAAAGGCACTATTTGCGATATCAAAAGATTTTGTATCAGAAATTGGTTGGAAAAAAATATTTTTAGCACCAATTAAAAATGATGGAAAGAAATTTATTGAAAAATATAATTATAAGAAAGAAAGTGCAGGAATATTTTTAGGTGTTACAAAACCACTTGTAAAAACACATGGAAATAGTGATGCAAGCTCATTTTATTATGCATTAAAACAAGCAGAATCATATGCAAAAAGTGATGCAATAAAAATAATGAAGGAAAAATTTAGTAACTAGATGGAGGCATATTAATGTTTACAATTACAAAGATGATAGAATATACAGAAGAGATAGCTAAATTAGCAGGAGAAAATAATAAGTACTATATTAATACATATGGATGTGCATTAAACGAAAATGATTCAGAAAAAATAGCGGGTATGCTAGAAAAATGTGGATTTGTTAGCACAGATAATATTGAAGAAGCAAAGATAATTGCATTCAATACTTGTTGTATTAGAGAAAATGCAGAAAACACATTATTTGGTAACTTAGGTGAAGTAAAAAAATATGCACAAAAAGGTGCTATGATATTAGTAGGTGGTTGCATGATGCAACAAGAACATATACAAGATAAGATTAGAAAAAGCTATCCTTTTGTCTCTGTAATGTTTGGAACACATACACTGCAAAACTTACCTAAAGATATATACCTTGCTATGACAACAAACAAAAGAATAGAAGATATATTAGATATTGATGGAAATGTATATGAAGGAATACCAATTAAAAGATTAGATAATAAAAGGGCATCAATTACAATAACATATGGTTGTAATAATTTTTGTACATATTGCATAGTACCATATGTACGAGGAAGAGAAAGAAGCAGAAAAGCAAAAGATATTATAGCAGAAGCAAAAGATTTAGTTAAAGAAGGATATATTGAAATTACATTACTTGGACAAAATGTTAATTCATATATTGATAAAGAAGAAGATATTAACTTTGCAAAACTTTTGGATATGGTTGCAAGTATTGAAGGGCTTAAAAAAGTTAGATTTGTATCACCACACCCAAAAGATTTTACAGATGATGTTATATATGTAATGGCAAAACATGATAATATATCTAAAACAATACATTACCCATTACAATCAGGCTCAAATAATGTACTTAAAAAAATGAATAGAAAATATACAAAAGAAAAGTATTTAGAAAGGGCAGATAAGATAAGAGAGATAATACCAGATATTAAATTTTCTACAGATATAATTGTAGGGTTCCCGGGTGAAACAGATGAAGACTTTGAAGAAACAATTGATGTAGTTAAAAAAATGAATTTTGAACAAATATATATGTTCATATATTCAAAAAGAGAAGGAACACCTGCAGCTAAAATGGAGCAAGTTAAAAAAGAAGATGCTACTAGAAGATTTAATATATTAAAAGAAACATATGAAGAAATGCAAAAAGAAAATATGGAAAAATATGTTGGAACAAAAGAAGAAGTAATTATAGACGGGGTATCTAAAAAGAATGAAGATATGCTATCTGCAAGAAGTGATTCAAACAAACAAATAATACTTCCTAAATACAATAATTGGAAATTAGGTGATTATATTGAAGTAGAGATTGTAGAAAATCATATGTGGTTTTTAGAAGGCAGAAAGATATAATTAGAAACAGAAATAATAAAATAGAAAACAAAGTAAAGAAATAGGAAAGAATATAGGAGATAATAATGAAAATAGGTATAGTAGGATTACCAAATGTAGGAAAAAGTACATTATTTAATAGTATGACAAAAGCTGGGGCAGAAAGTGCAAATTATCCATTTTGTACAATTGAACCAAATGTAGGAATGGTAACTGTTCCGGATAAGAGATTAGAAGTGCTTTCTAAAATGTTTTCAAGTAAAAAAATAGTACCTACATATATTGAGTTTGTAGATATTGCAGGATTAGTTAAAGGAGCAAGCAAGGGAGAAGGACTTGGTAATAAGTTCTTATCACATATACGTGAAGTAGATAGCATAGTAGAAGTTGTAAGATGCTTTGAAGATGAAAATGTTGTACATGTAGATGGTAGTGTAGACCCTGTAAGAGATGTTGAAATAATTAATTTAGAACTAATATATGCAGATTTAGATACAATAGCAAAAAGAAAAGGAAAAGTAGAAAAAAACTTAAAAGCAGATAAGAGTTATTTAAAGGAATTTGAATTATTAGAAAGAATTGAAAATGTATTAGAAGAAGGAAATCCAGCAAGATCAATAAATTTAGATGAAGAAGAAGAACTTATGATTAAAGAAATGCAACTACTTACTAGAAAACCAATAATTTATGTTGCAAATATTGATGAAGAATCAATAGGTATAAAAAATGATATGGTAGAAAAATTAGAAGAATATGCAAAAACAGAAAACGCTAAGGTTATACCACTTTCTGTTAAGATAGAAGAAGAAATTTCTTCATTAAATGATGATGAAAAAAAAGAAATGCTAGAAGCAATGGGACTTGAAGAATCAGGATTAGATAAGTTAATTGTTGCAAGTTATGATATATTAGGATTAATGTCTTTTTTAACAGCAGGAGAGATGGAAACTAGAGCTTGGACAATAAAAAAAGGAACAAAGGCACCAGAAGCTGCAGGTAAGATACACTCAGATATACAAAGAGGCTTCATTAAAGCAGAAATAGTGTCATATGATGATTTAGTTGAAGCTGGAAGTATGGTTAAGGCTAGAGAAAAAGGACTTGTTAGAATGGAAGGAAAAGACTATATTATGCAAGAAGGAGATATAGTTGAATTTAGATTTAATGTATAATGGAGTAATTAAAATATGTTAGAGATTATAATTGTAGCGATTTTAGGTATATTGCTTTTGGGTTATATGGTTAAAAAGTCTACTAAAAATAATAATTTAATAACAAAAATATTAATAATATTGGAAATATTAGCAATATGTTATTTACCATTTCAATACTATAGTAATGCACAAGTAGGAATATTTGCAAAGATACTTGTATATATATTTGCAATAATATTACCTTTAATAATTATTATATATGAAGTAGTAACTGGTAAAAACTATAGTGAAAGTTTGGTAATTATAATTGCAAATTACTTTTTAAAAAAAGGAAATAGCAAGAAAGCGAAGGAAATATTAATAAGAAATATACGAAAAAATCCTAAATCATATATTATGCATAAAAAATTAGGACAAATATATGAAAAAGAAGGTGGAATTAGAAGAGCAATATATGAGTATTTAACTGTTATTGAAATTAACAAAGTTGAATATGAAACAATGCTTAAGATAATATCGTTATTAGAAGTATTAGACCAAAAAGAAGAAGCAATAGAATTATTAGATAGGTTAATTACACTTCAAAAAGGATATCCTGAAGCATATATTAGATATGCAGAATTATTAGAAGAAAAAGAATTAAAAAAAGATGCTGTAAAGGTATATTTAGAAGGAATAAAATATAATCCGGATAATTTCATATTACATTATAATTTAGCAACACTATATGTAAAATTAGATGAATATAGTATGGCTAAAAGTTGTTTGCAAGAAGCAATTAGGATAAATCCTAGATCATATATTACTATGTTAAATTTAGGGCAAATATTATTAATTGAACAAGACTATGAAGGAGCAAAAAGTTATTTAGATGAAGCATTAAAAGATGAAAAGATTAGAGATATTGTATATTACGAATATGCAAAAATTGATATACTTGAAGAACAGAAAGAGGAAGCCCTTACAATGCTTAATATGGCATTAGATATTAACCCAGATATAATAGAAAAAATAAATAATAATGAAATATTTAAAGATATTAGGCAAGATACAATAGTTAAGGTTCAATTAGTTAAAAATGAAAGACCTAAGTTAAATATTAAAAGTGTAGAGATGATAAACAAGCTTGAAGAGACATTGGAAATAGCAGTAGCGTTAGGACAAAATGAGAAAAAAGTAATTAGAGAAACTAAAATAAATAATATTATTAAAAGCAAAAGTGAAAATAGGAGTATTGAGGAACTTATTAAAAACTTTCAACAAACACAGGAGTTTTTAGCAAAACATGTTAAAAATGCAGATAAGGAATTTAGTAAGCATTTCTATGGAGATAAGGGAAAACATAGTATATATAATGATGAACAAAAAGCTACAAATAGTGAAAAAGAATTAAAAGAAGATGACAAAACATAGAAAATGATATAATATATAATTAAGTATAAAGGAGATAGAAATGAAAATAACTTCAAATAAAGAAAATATGGGATTATATCAATCACTATTATTATTAATGATATTTGCAATATTAATAGTAAATATAATGATTGCTGTAACATTAAGTACAATTATTAAAAAGCAACAAATAATAAACAAAAAATATATTGATGCAATTGAACAACAAGCATTAAAAGAAAATATGTTAAATATTGGAAATGATGCAGATGGTAGCAAATAGTAATAAATAATATATGAGTTAATATGTAGTAATTTAATGGGAGCTTATGCTCCTTTTTACATATAATTAATATATAAATTATATAGTATATAGTCTGTGTTAATTAGAAATGATAATTAAGATAAATAATATTAAATGATATAAGGAGTAAAGATTGGATAATATAGAAAGATTAAAAAAACTAGTAGAAGAAAGTAATAATATAGTATTCTTTGGCGGAGCAGGGGTTTCTACTGAAAGCGGAATACCAGATTTTAGGAGTAAAGATGGATTATATAATCAGAAGTATAAGTATTCGCCTGAAACAATACTCAGTCATAGTTTCTTTTTAAATAATACAAAAGAATTTTATGATTTTTATAGGGAGAAGATGAATTCATTAAAATATGAGCCAAATATTACACATAGAAAACTTGCAGAGTTAGAAGAAAAAGGAAAATTAAAAGCAGTAATTACACAGAATATTGATGGACTACACCAAAAAGCTGGATCAAAAAAAGTACTGGAATTACATGGAAGTGTTTTAAGAAATTATTGTATGAAATGTAATAGCTTTTATGATGCAGATTATGTTTTTAAAGGAAAAGATATACCAAAGTGTAAATGTGGAGGAATAATTAAACCAGATGTTGTATTATACCAAGAACCATTAGATTATGATGTGTTTGAAGAAGCAGTAGAAAAAATATCAAATGCAGACCTTTTAATAGTTGCAGGTACATCTCTTACAGTTAATCCAGCTTGTAGTTTAATACAGTATTTTAATGGTAAGAACTTAGTTTTAATCAATAGAAGTGCTACACCATATGATAACAGAGCTGATTTATTAATTAGAGAAAGTTTAGGTAAGGTATTTAGTAATATATAATACTTTAATATATATAATATATATAATATATGAGGAGGTATATATATGAAAATAAGAGCAGCTGTAGTAAATGGTGTAAACCAAGATTACAATATTGAAGAAGTAAATATTGAAGAACCAAGATTAAATGAGGTGTTAGTTAAAATAGTTGCAGCAGGAATTTGTCATTCAGATGAAGCGTTTAGATTAGGAGAAGCAGCATATACATTTCCAGCAGTATTTGGACATGAAGGAGCAGGTATTGTAGAAAAAGTAGGAGAAGCAGTAACTGATATTAAACCTGGAGATCATGTAGTTATATCATATGCGTACTGTGGAAAATGTAAAGAATGTAGAGAAGGACATCCTTCAACTTGTGAAAAATGGCCACTTATGAATTTTGGAACAAGAATGGATGGAACAACAACATTACATAAATTAGATGGAGAAAACATTGTAAATATATTAGGACAAGCATCACTTGCAGAATATACTTTAGTACATGAAAATAATATAACTAAAGTAGATGATGATGTAGACTTAAGATATGCAGGACCATTAGGATGTGGTTTCTTAACAGGACTAGGAGCAGTATATAACGGAATAAAACCAGAACCAAATTCATCAATGATAGTATTTGGAACAGGTACAGTAGGAGACGCGTGTATAATGGCAGCTAAAGCAATTGGATGCAATCCAATTATAGCTATAGATATACATGAGCATAGATTAGATGAAGCATTAGAACTTGGTGCAACACACAAAATTAACTCAAGTAATTGTGAAAATGTATTAGAAGAAATACATAAAATATGTAATGGTGGAATGAGCGTAATTGATACAACAGGTGTTGAAAGCGTAATGAAACTTGCATTAGACGCAACTGCACAAGGTGGAACATATGCACCACTTGCAGTTACATCTAATGATTTAACAATGAAACCATTTTTAGATTTAGTAGCTACTACAAAAACAATAAAAGGTGTATTAATGGGTAACGCAGTACCACAAGTTAGCATAAAACAAATGTTAGACCTAAATAAAGCTGGATTATTCCCATTTGAAAAAATATGTAAGTTTTACGATTTTGAAGATGTTAATCAAGCAGCAAATGACTCAAACAGTGGTAAGACATTAAAACCAATATTAATTGTAGATAAGGAATATACACCAAACAATTAATTACTAGAAGTTAAAGTTATTAAAAATGATAAGAGAAAATATAAAAAAAGGATTTAGAAAACATGGAATATGAATATATTAACGAAAATGCACCTTCAGTAAAAAATAATGATTATGATTATTCAAATATTATTGCAACAGTGGATAATATTATGTACTTAGTAAAGTACTGTAATGATGAATATAATAGATTTGTTAATTTGATAGAAGAAGACGAAAGAAGAAACGAAAAATTTAAACCAGAGTTTAAAGAGTATAATTATAAAAAAAGTTATAGCGAAAGATTTGATATTCGAGTAATTGGAAAAAATTATGACTCTATAACATGCAAAAATCTAGAATCATTTCAAAGTGCAGTAAATAATGGCAACCTAGCAAATGTTACTGCTTTAGAGATAAGAATGGATTTAGATTATAAGCGAGGAAAAGGAAATAATTTAATAGATCATGAAAATTCATTTACTATTACTTTTAACCCATATAAAATAATATTTAATAGAAAGTCTAGTCATAATGAAGAAAAAATGAATCAAATAGAGGAAGAAATAAAAAGAATTTTAGATAATTTCCAGGCTATTAATACTATATTTTGCACAAAATAAATAAGGACATAATATTGATTTTATGAGTAGAATAAGCTTGAAAACAACTTATCTACTCTAATTATTTTAATATTAAAAGTAAATAAACGAGGTAACAACATGTATAATGATACAATAAAAACTGCAAATAAAATAATAACATATGAAGATTTATATGAAATTTTTTCTGCGATGAATGAAAAATTAATCTCTTTAAAAAAGATAGGAGAGCAAGAAAAAATTGATAATAGAATGCTAGAAATCAATTATCAAAAGTGGACTTTTAAAGATAATGGAAGCCAATTATATTTTAAGGTTGATTTTACTGATGATACGAGCATAAGATTTGATAATTATAATGAATTTTTATCAGCTTTTAACAATAGGTTAAATGAAATAAAAAGTATTTGGGCAAGTTTTAGCTTAATATATTCAACATCCGCTCCGGATACAAAGAGTGAATTTTACAATCAACGAATAAGTATGGATATTACTGAAACAAGAATAAATGTTGATTTTTCATTAAGTAGTGAAGATAAAAAAATAGATAATATATATGAATTAATTAAAAATACAATATTAAATGCACCACCAAGGTATGATTACGTTATTAAAAAGAAGAAAAAAATAAATTTGATAACAACATTGGGAATTGGATTTATTCCTGCATTAGTAATTACTAATTTATTATTACTTATTCCTCTCGCAAAACAAATTTTTATGAGATCTTTTATACTTTATCCTATATGTTGTTTAGCTTTAACTATATTTATAGGGAAAATAATAGCGACTATAAAGTTAGAGCGTTTATACAAAAATATATCCCCTGAACAAAAATATGTAAGATATGATTCAAGGAACCAAAGAAGGGTGTATGAAGATGACATAGAAAAATATGTTAGAGAAGCTGAAGTTTTAATAGGTAGAAATGCCAATAACTTAATTTGTAGAGAGAAAATAATGGAAAATTATAATAGATACAAAAAATATTTAGTATATGAAATAATAGTACTTATTGTATTGACATATGTTATCTACTTATTAAATGCACAAATAAATTAAAAGAATGGCATTTAATTGACATTAAAGCACTTAGGTTGTATAATAGAATATAGAAATTGACAGAAAGAAGAGTGAGGCATCTCACTCTTTCTTATGTATATGGGAAATGTTCAAATTGAAAGGAAAAAATTAGATGAAATCTATAAATATGAAAGAGCTTTTAATAGCGATGGACCAATTAGAAAAAGAAGAAGGAATGGATAAAGAATTCCTATTAGATGCACTTAAAACAGCTTTAGAGATAGCATACCAAGAAAACTATGACACAGAGGAAATAGTAACAGTAGATATTAAAGATGGTGATATAGTTGTTTATGCTGAAAAAGAAGTAGTGGAAAAAGTTGAAAATAATGATGTTGAAATTAGCTTAAAAGATGCTAAAAAGATAAAGAAAAGTGCAAAAATAGGAGATAAGGTAAAGCAAGTAATTGTTCCTAAAAACTTTGGAAGAATAGCAGTACAAAAAGGAAAACAAGTAATTGTACAAAAATTAAGAGAAAAAGAAAAAGAAGTTAGAATGGAAGAATATACTGCAAAACAAGGGGAAATAATAACTGGAATAATTCAAAAAGCAGATGGTGGAGCAGTAATACTTGATTTAGGTAAATTAGAAGGGGTAATGACTCCTAGAGAACAAGTAGAAACAGAAGAATACCTAGTAAATAAGAAGTTAAGAGTATATGTACAAGGTGTAGTTAAAAGAGATAGAGGAGATATACAAGTACTAGTTTCTAGAAAAGACCCAAATTTTGTAAAAAGATTATTTGAATATGAAATACCAGAAATAGATGAAGGTATAATAGAAATAAAATCAGTTGCAAGAGATGCAGGAAATAGATCAAAAGTAGCAGTGTATTCAAGTAATGAAAACATAGATCCAGTAGGATCATGTGTTGGGCAAAAAGGAATGAGAATACAAAATATAATAGATGAAATTAATGGTGAAAAGATAGATGTTGTAGAATGGAGTGATGACCCATCAAAATTCATATCTGAAGCATTACTACCTGCAGAAATAATGGCAGTAGACATTAATGAAGAAAATAACTTTGCACAAGTTATAGTACCAGATGATCAATTATCACTTGCAATTGGAAAAAGAGGACAAAATGTAAGACTTGCAGTAACACTTACTGGATGGAAAATAGATATAAAAAGTATTAGTCAATTTAAACAAATACTTGCAGGTGATATGGAAAATCCATTAGAAAAAGCAATAAGAGAAGCAAAAGAGAAAAAAGAATTAGAAGAAAAAAGAGAAGCAGAAAAAGAAAAGCAAAAAGAAATAGATGAAACTTTTAAAGAAGGAAAAACTAAAAAAGAAGTAGAACAAGAAGTTGAAGAAGAACTAAATGAAATATTTGAAATAGTAACATCAAAAGATGAAGAGGAAAAAAAGCAAGATGAGGAATAGTAAGAATACGAGAACTTGTAAAGGATGTTTTAAAAAATATGATAAACAAAACCATGATATGATAGCAATATGTTATGATAATAAGAATAATAATTACATGGTATATGAAAATCAAGAAGAAAAAAAGCAAGGGCTTGGAAGATCACTATATATATGCAAAAATAATAAATGCATAGATAAAGCAATAACTAAAAACACTATAGCAGGATATTTTAGAAAAAAATTAGATAAAAAAACAATAGAAAAATTAGAAGAGATAAAAACAAAATTAATAAATTAAATATAAAAGCACAATATAAAAGGGGGCATATTTGAAAAAACTATATGAAATAGCAAAAGATTTAAATATGAAAAATAAAGAAGTTATAGAAGTTGCAAAAGAAATTGGAATTGATATAAAAAACCATTTAAACAGCGTAACAGAAGATGAAGAAAAGAAATTATTAGAAAAAATTAGTAATAGGAGCGATAAGAAGGAAAAAGTGAAAAAAGAAACAGAAATTAAAAAGAATAAAGAAAATAAAAAAGAACAAGAAAAAAATAATCAAGAACAAGTAATTATTAGAAGAGAAGTTATATTAAAAGAAGAAAAAGAAAAAAATAAAAATGGTAAAAAAACAGATAGAGAAAAAGTGGTAGGAAAAATACAAAAAAATACACAAAAAGACTATAATATTGTGTATAAAAAAGAAGAAAACAGACCACTTACTATTGATGAGCTTTTTGGGATATCTAAACCAAAAGAAGAATCAAAAACAAATACTAAGCCAAATGGTAAATCAGAAAATAGCAATGAAGATAATAAAAGTTCAAAAAAATCTAAGGAAAAAGTAAATAATTCTAATAATACTAAAAAATCTATTAGTGATAAGACAACAACTGATAGTTCTAATAATACTGGAAATAATAGAAAAAATAATAATTCTAATAATAGCTTTAATAAAAATGATAGAAAAAATGGACATAATAAAAATAATTCATTTAATAGAAATGATAAAAATTTTAAAAATGATAAAAGCAAAAATGATTTCAAAAAAACAAGAAATAATTCTAAATTTAATACCCCTGAAGATCAAATAGATGAAAATGAAAAAATACTTGCGGAAAGAGATTTGGAAAGAAAAAAATCTAGACAAAAAGATAAAGAAAAAGAATTAATTAAACAAGAAACTATAGGAAAGAAAAAAGTAAATAGAGAAGAAGATTATGATAATTTTGATCCAGAAAATTTAAATATGTTAATAGGACAAGAAGGAATATCAGAAATTATTGAAAGTGGAGATATTTTTGATATGTATTCAGGACCTATAAGAAGAAAAAAGACAAATAAGGAAAAAGAAAGAAGAAAAAAGAAAAACAAAGAAAAACAAGAACAAGCTAAATTAACACATATTACCATAGGTGATACTATAACAGTAAAAGATTTAGCACAAGAACTTAAAGTAACTGTTGGAGACATACTTAAGAAATTGATGGATCAAGGAATAATGACAACATTAAATAATTCATTAGACTTTGAAACTGCATTTTTAATAGCAGAAGAATATGGAATAAAAGTTTCTAAAAAGAAAGTTGTATCATATGAAGACCAATTATTTGATGAAAGTGAAGATAAGGAAAGCGAATTAAAAGAAAGACCACCAGTTGTTGTAATAATGGGACACGTAGACCATGGTAAAACATCATTATTAGATGCAATAAGACATACAAATAAGATTGGTGAAGAAGCAGGTGGTATAACACAACATATTGGTGCATACCAAGTAGAAGCAAATGGAAAACTAATTACTTTCTTAGATACACCAGGACACGAAGCCTTTACTTCAATGAGAGCTAGAGGAGCAAAAGCCACAGATATAGCAGTACTTGTAGTAGCGGCAAATGATGGAATAATGCCTCAAACAGTTGAAGCAATTAATCATGCTAAAGCGGCAGAAATACCAATTATTGTTGCAATAAACAAGATCGACTTACCTGGAGTAAATCCTGAAAGAATAAAACAAGAAATGATGGAGTATGGACTTTTAGCAGAAGAATGGGGTGGAGATACAATGTTTGTTCCAATATCTGCAAAACAAGGAACAGGAATAGACAATCTTTTGGATATGATATTATTACAAGCAGAAGTATTAGAACTTAAAGCAAATCCTAATAAGCAAGCTAAAGGTACAGTAATTGAATCAAGATTAGATAAGTCAAAAGGACCTGTAGTTAGTATGTTAGTTAATCGTGGAATGTTAAATGTAGGTGATACTGTAATTGTAGGATCATCAATTGGCAGAATAAGGAGCATGAAAAATTACAAAGGTGAAAAAATAGAAAAAGCTCTACCTTCAACACCGGTTGAGGTAATTGGTATTACCACAGTTCCAGAAGCAGGTGAAACTTTCTATGAAGTTTCAGACGAAAAAACAGCTAAAAAATTAGTTGAAAGAAGACAAAGAGATAAAAGAGAAAAGAAAATTGGAGAAAATAGTGTAGTTACACTAGATAATCTTTTCGAAAATATATCAAATAAGAATATTAAAACATTAAATATTATAGTTAAATCAGATGTTATAGGTACATCTGAAGCAGTTAAAAAATCATTAGAAAAACTATCAACAGATGAAGTGCAAATAAAAGTTATACACTCAAGTGTAGGAGCAATATCTGAATCAGATGTAAACCTTGCTAAAGTTGCAAATGCAATAATAATAGGATTTAATGTAAGACCAGATGGAATAGCAAAACTAGATGCAGAAAAAGAAGGTATAGATATTAAGATATATTCTGTAATATATGATGCAATAGAAGATGTAAAAGAAGCTATGATAGGTATGTTAGATCCAATATTTAAAGAACAAGTAATAGGAACTGCAGAAGTTAGAAACCTATTTAAGATATCTAAAATTGGTACAATTGCAGGATCATATGTTACTTCAGGTAAAGTTAAACGTAATGCTAAAGTTAGAGTAATAAGAGATAATGTGGTAATTAAAGATTCAAAGATAATATCACTTAAGATAGAGAAAAATGATGCAAAAGAAGTTAAATCAGGATTTGAATGTGGTATACAAATAGAAGGATTTAATGACCTAGAACTTATGGATACTTTAGAAGTATATGAAATACTTGAAATTAAGAGAAAAAGTTTAGATAAGAAAAAGGAAGTAAAAATAGATGAATAGGATGGATAAAGTTAATTCTGAAATAAGAAAAATAATTGCAAATACAATAGACACAAAATTAAATAATAATTCTTTAAATGGATTAATTACCGTAACTAGTGTAGATACTTCAAAAGATTTTAGTAACTCTGTTGTATATATAAGTATGCTAGGTGTACAAAACAAAGGTGAAGCTATGGAAACACTTAGAAGAGCAACAGGATATATTAAGTCAGAAATAGCTAAAAAGACTAGATTTAGAAAAATACCAGATCTTAGATTTGTATATGACGAAACAATTGCATATGGTATACATATGAACAAGGTAATAGACGAAGTAGTAAGAGAAGATGAATTAAATGACAGCAAGCATGAAAAAAACAAAGATAGCAATGAAGAAAATAATGAAAAAGATAATGAAAAAGATAATGATATAGAGGAATAATATGTTAATAGATGATATGATAGAAGCAATTAAAAAGGCAGATAAGATACTAATTACATCACATGTAGATCCAGATGGTGATGCAATTAGTTCATCACTTGCAATGTACAATACACTTTTAGATAAGTACAGTGGAAAAGAAGTATATGTATGTTTAGATGAGGTATCAGAAAATTTTGACTACCTTAAAGGATTTGAAGATATAGTATCTTTAGATGAGTTAAAGGAAAAAACTAAATTAAGCTTTGACCTTATGATAGTACTAGACCTACCTGATCCAGATAGATTAGGTAAAAGGAAAGACCTTTTGGAAAAAGCAGATGTAGTTATGGTAATAGACCACCATGAAAGAAATAGGATGTTTGGAGACTATAATTTAGTTGACCCAACAGAACCTTCAACTACACAAATAGTATATTCATTTTTAACTGGAGTAGAGCTAGATATATCAAAAGATGTAATGGAATGTATATTAACAGGTATAATTACAGATACAGGTGGATTTAGATTCCCTGCAGTAAACGAAGATACCTTCTACATTGCATCTGTTGCTAAAAAAATGAATATAAATATTACTAAGATATTTAATAGGGCAATATTTAACAAAACTAAAACACAGTTTGAAATAGAAAGACTTGCAATATCTAGGATAAAACTATATTTAGATGATAAGGTAGCTATAACATATTTAACAAATGATGATAATATATATGTAAGAAGAAAACCAGGAGATACAGAAGCAATAGTAAACATTAGTAAAAATATTGAAGGTGTAGAAATATCTGCATTTTTAAGACAAGTAGAAAATGGATACAAAATATCATTAAGAAGTAATAATGTTGCAGTAGACGATATAGCAGAAAGATTTGATGGTGGAGGCCATAAGTATGCTGCAGGTTGTACGATAGACACAGAAACTGTAGAAGAAGCAATTGATATGCTATTAAAAGAAATAGAAAAGAAGAAAATATAATAAGGAAAGGGCCATTTAGAAATGGTCTTTTTTGATGATAAGTATAAAAGAAAAATAATGTGTAAAATATTAAAAGTTGAAAAGAGAAAAAAGAAGGAATAGAATATAGTTAATAATAGGAAATGGCACACTGTAATTTTAAATATTAAAGAGGTGTAATATGAAAAAAAGAAAAATAGTATTAGGTATAATCATAGCTTTAGCTATAGTTATTATTGCTACTATTATTTGTAATAACAAGTGTAATATTAGAAAGAATAATAGTAATAGTAATAATGAGAAAACAGAAGACGTAAAAGAAAAAGAAAATAATAATAATGCAGAGAAAAAAGTGAATCTAATATCTGATTTAGATATAGTAGTAGACTATTCTAAAAAAGATGTAAGAAGAAAATACCAAAAAGAAGTAATACTAGGTAGAGTAGAAGATATAACTGGTACAGAAAATGTAGATAGTAAAACTGGTGAAGAAACACATATTAAGACTTTAGGAAATATATCTGTATTAAAAGTATATAATGGAAACTTAAAAGAAGGAGAAAAGATTGCTTTTTCTAAAGTTGGTGGTGAAATGAAATTTGAAGACTATATAAAAGGAAGCAGTAGTGCAAGGAAGAAACTTGAAGATAATGCAGAATTTAATAATATAAAAGAGGAAGAAAGAAAAAACTTAATTATATCAGATAGAATAAAAGATGATGTAGTATTAGAAAAAGGAAAGACATACTTATTCTATTTAGAAAAAATAGAAGGAAGCAATAGATGTAATATATGTTTCTTTGGAGATGGTACAAGAGAAGTAAAGAAAGAAAGTAATGAAACATTAGTAAAAAATAATAGAACAGGTGAATATGAAAAGATAGAAGATGTTATATAATTAATAACAACAAATATTATATTAAGGCCATTAAATAATAATGGTCTTTTTAATTTTTTTAAAATATAGTATAATTATTTTTGTATAGTAATAGGAGAATAATATGGGAATAATATTAAAAAGAGATAGTAGTAAGGCAGATGACCTACTTGCTAAATATTTTGGAGAAGAAACAATAATAGGAGCAGGAGATAAGCCAGAAGGTGATAAGAAGAAAGAAAAAGAAGATATAGAAGATAAAGAAAGTAACAATAATTAGTTAATAAATAAATAGAGAAGGAAGATATATGATATTAAAAGAAAGCTTAGAAAAAGGAAAAGAAATTTCACTAATATCTAATTCAGAAGGAGAAACTAAACAAATAGCTAAAGATATATTAGATGCAATACCTTCTAATGCAACAATAATACTTACTGGTAATTTAGGTACAGGTAAAACAAAGTTTACTGAAGGTGTACTTGAAAAATATGGATTAGAAGACCAGATATCTAGTCCAACTTTTACCATTATTAACGAATACGAAAATGATGAAAAAACTATATACCACTTTGATGTATATAGGCTTTCAGACAGCATGGAATTTTATGATATTGGAGGAGATGAGTATTTAGGAAAAGCTTTAAGTATAATTGAATGGGGAGAGATGATTGAAGATATTTTAAATATTGTGTATTACAAAATAACAATTGAAAAAATATATGAAGAAAATAGTGATAATTCTTTTTCTAATCCAAAAAGAAAAATAACAATTAAAAAAATAGATAGAAGGAAAGTATAATGCCAAGATGGGGAACACATTTGCAAGTTGCAAATAATGTATTAAAGAAAAGGAAAGATATATCTAAAAATGAATTCCTATTTGGAAACATATTACCAGATTTGCAATCTGGATATCTAATAGCAGATGTTTCTAATATTTCGTCACATTTACTAAACCATTACAAATATGATAATGGTATACCTACATATATTAACTTTTTAAATGCATATGATGGTAAGTTAGATAACCCTATGCTACTTGGATACTATAGCCACCTAATTACAGATTACTATTTTAATAAGTGGTTTAAAGAAAGATTATTATATGATGAAAATAGGAAAGTTAAAGGATACAAAAATAATAATAATGATATAGTTTTATGTACAAATGATGAATCAATAATTGCAAAGCAAGAAGATTTTAAAAAGTTTGATTACTACCTATATGAAAAATGCGATATACAAACACCAATATATGATGATAACATTGTAGGTATTGCAAATGATATTAAAATGATACATATTATAGGAGAGGATGTTAAAAAAGTAGTAGCATTTTTAGAAGAAGAAAAAGAAGTAGCTAAGCTAGAAGAAAAAAAGTTAGATATATATAAAGAAGAAGAACTAGAACAAGAAATTGAAAAAGTAACAGATATAATACTTGAGCTATTAGATAGTATTAAGTAAGTAAAGGAGAAAAGATGTTTGATAATAATATAGGAAAAGCGACAGGTAGAAAAGGAGACAAATATGTAATACTACAAGTAGTACTTACAGAAAAATTTATGGGGACAGGGTCTGGTAATTCTAGCCTAACTAGGTTGCAAGATACAATCAATAAGCAAGCAGCTAAAGGATATAGGCTTCATACTATATCAACTACCTCTTCAGGATCAACAGGATTCTTTTTAGGAGGAGACAAGATACAAGCAACTATGGTATTTGAAAGAATAGATTAATTAAATAATTAAATTAAGTAATTAAAGTATAATAAAAAGCCACTACATTTGTAGTGACTTTTTTAGATAATTCTTTCCATAGCATGTTTGCCTCCAAACATACATGGTAAGTTACAGCTCCAGCCTGGAAATACACAGCGTGCACCTTTTGAATATGTTTCTAGATATTCATATAGTTCTTTTTCATCTTTTACATTTTCTAAATACTTGTCTAATGTATTCTTTGTTTGGTCCATTATTTCTAATTGTGCGCTTCCACATAATCTTTCAAAACATTTTTGAACAAAGTTTTCGATTGTTCCTCTTTCATTAATTGTAACTAACATACCTTGTGGGTATAGGTGACTTAATGAATTAATATCTTTAACATTAATTCCCGTATTATTGTTCATATATGGTGAATACTTACCATCCCCCATAATGTTAGACGGCATCTTACCCGCTTCAACAATGTTTACCTCAAATCCCTTCACCGCACAATTTCCATATTCATCCCTTGCGATTACTTCACAGTTATATTTTCCCACTTTGTCAAAAGACAGGATATTAATCATATTCTTTTTGCTATCGGCTGCCGTAATATTATCGGAGAATCCGTATGTAACTTCTGAATAATCATTTACAGATTTAACTACATCCGACAGAGCCAAATCCGCCGATACTTCAAAATAAAATTTACTTCTTTCAAGCGTGATTTCCGGCTCCTCCGTATCAGTTACCTTAATACGAAAAGTCTTTGATTCATCTTTGTAATTTATCGTTGCCGTATAAACTCCGATAACATCCTTATTAACCTCAGAAAGATCCAAGGTCATCTCCTGAAGTACCTTTTTAGGTGCCCTAACATAATCTTTAAGTTCCGTACTTATCCCGCTGCCCACATTAACCTCAAATTCTTCCCTGTACAGGTTAATATTACCATTGCGGTTACCACAACCCGTTGCGGTGGCCGTTAAAAA
>QWBY01001081.1_pt1 | contig 21156 bp, 6 predicted proteins | sample 1972471 | NCBI WGS metagenome assembly QWBY01 (sample SAMN09866722, study PRJNA288562) | Human gut metagenome isolate term6_stool, whole genome shotgun sequencing... | reverse complement strand
CTAGCATCAATTGATTATGACAAGTGTATCAACTGTGGAATTTGTGTTTCAAAATGTCCAACAGGAGCAATCTATTGCGAATATCCTGAAAGAGTGGAAAAAATGAAACAAAAGGAAAAAGAAAAGAAAGAAAAAGAAAGACAAGCAAAACTTGCAGAAGCTCAAGCTAAAAAAGCAGAAGCAGAAAAAGAAAAAGTTAATGCTTAAACTTTAAATTTCAAATTTCAAATTCAAAATCAAAACTGTCGTGTGAAAGCGGCAGTTTTTTTGTGCTCAATTTTATAAACTATCGATAATGAAAAAAACCTTATAAAAATTTTACACTTTTTAAATTTTTACTGGAATTTATACAAAGAAAACCATGATTAATTTTTCCTCGAAGGCTGATATAAACTAGCTTTAAAGGTTAAAGTATTGTAATTTTTGCCAGAGAGTTAACACTGATTAACAAAAATAAATTTTAAAATAAATTGATAAGTATTATCTATTTATCTAAAATAGTGATAAATGTTATCATTTAGCATTATATAATATAAAGGAGGAAAATAAATGAAGAGACATTTGGCGTTACTATTAGCATTTTGTCTGCTAATTACATCAATTCCATTTAGGAATACTTATGCAAATGGACAAAAAGAAGTACCCCAAGGAATTGTTTTTGATTTTTCATCAGGAGAATTAGAGATAAAATTTAAAAATAATGAGCCTACTGAGGAACAAAAACAATGGATGGAAAATATAAATTCCATAAAATTAAACAAACAATATTACTATAAAGAAGGCACCACTACTGGCGAACAAAATTATAAATTCCGAACAGAAGGTGGAAAGATTATAATTGAAAACCATGTACTAGTTCTAAAGGACAATCCTATTGAGATTGTATCTAAAGGCTACAAATTTTATAGGGGCAATATTCAAAATAATAAAATTGAAAAAATGGCTGATGGATTAACAATCACAGCTATTATAAAAGGTACATCTGAAACAGAACCTAAAGGAACATATGTAGGTGTGAGCTTATCATACGAATATGATTCTTCAAATGGAGGAGCATTAAATTACTTATTAAAAAACAATGTTCGTAGCGTTGAAATAGACGGTAAACTTCTTAATTATAGAGGAAGAGATAATTTTTCAAACATATTATGGCAAGATGGTCTTTTCAGAACCTGGGATAAGATTGCTGATGCAAAAGATATTGTAGAGAATTTTGATAATAAAACAAGCCATCAATTTATAATCAATATGATAGATGGATCTAAAGTTATTAAGACTGAGGATGGATATGTAGGTGACAATAAAGAGCCTAGAAAACATGAAAATCTCTCCCAAGAAAATACAGGTGGAATGGCAAAGGGTTTAGAAATAACAGGTGTAGGAACGCCTGCAAGCTTAAACAATGCTCTTGAAATTTCCAGTGATACGCCTAAAGAAGAATGGTATAACAAATACTTCTTAAATATTCGTTACATACTTGTAGACGACAATAAAGGAGATGATTTAAGACAAGGCTTTACAAATTACTTTATCGATGCAAAAAAAAATACGAGTGATCTCACTTTATCCAATGGGAAACTTGAATTTGCTATGGCGGGACTTAAGCTATTAGACAACAGGGCTCACAAAATCGAAATCGGTTTTAAAGACGGCAATACCATTACCTACACCCAAGCTGGCTATGTAGCTCCAAGGGAAATAAAATTCGATGTTAAAAAATACATCGCCGAGCAAGATAAAAAACAAGAGCCGCAACCGGGCAATGAAAATACCTTGGCTAAGCGTTTCCAAATCGAAAGAATCGGATTCGACAAAAACTGGAAAAAGGAATACGACTACAGTACGCCGAAAATTTTCTTTAAAAACCTTCCACCTAAATCAGATAAGGCGGAAAGTACGGCATTGGAAAATGCCATGAGGGACGCCACTTTCCAAGTCAATGGCGGCAAAAAGATTACAAATGTTCAAGGTTGGATCACGCGCGGCTTAACGGAATGTTTTGAAGCTTATTCTACCAGTGAATATGGTGGACCGGCTTTAGGAGAAGCGTTAAAAGAAGCAGGAGAAGATCCTCATATAGTAGTTACTTTTTCAGATAATTCAAAGTGGTATAACAAACCAGGTAAAAGTGATCATGAAGAAGTAGTACCTCAAAGTGGAAAGAAGGATGAGTATCCAATTGAAAATATTATTTTTAGAATAAATGGGAACTCTCCACAATTTGAGTTAGTGTTCAGCTCTTCTCAAAAAGCAAAAGAAGTTGGAAATGAAATCAATAAAATAAAGATAAATGGAGTAGAGTTTGATAAATCTACCTTCGGATACAGCATGGTTACAGACCACTACATCTCAAATGCAGAAGAAATTGGAAAGGCGCTCTATGGAAAGAGTGAAATCAAGGTAGAAATAACATTTAACGATGGTACGATTGCTACAAAAACTGTAAACATAGAACCGGTAGAAGATCCAAACGCTTCAAAACCTCAACCAGAATCTCCTAAGCTTATTACAAAAGTAGATAAGGCAACAGGAGTAAAGGCGCAATACATGTCTGATGTATTTGAAGAAGGAACTGAATTTAAAGTAGAAAAAATCGGAAAAGACAAGTTTTTTGAAATCTATAAAAATGCACCAAAAGAAATAAAAGATGCGGACAACTTCACTGCATATAAAGTTTCTTTTGTAAATAATGGCATAGAAGAAGGAACTATTAAAAATGTAAAACTAATATTTCCTGTAGGTGATCATGAAAAATCAAGTTTAGCACTATACCAAGCTTATTCATATGAAGATGATGAAGATGGTCAAATCCAAACAGGTGCTGATAAAATTACATCTACAATTGAAGATAATGAAGTTAAATGCGACACAACTACATTTACAACCTATGCAATTATAAGCGATAAGTTGGAAACAAGAAGCGATAGTGCAACTACAGTTAAGGCTGAGTTTCCTGCAAAAGCTTTTAAAGAAAACACAGAAATGAAAGTTTCAAAAGTTGAAAAAGATACATTTGTAAATGAAAATGAAGCTGTAAAAGATATTACTTCAAAAGCTAAAGATATAAGTGCTTATGATATCAGCTTTGTATCAGAAAATGAAAAACAACAACCTACATGCAAAGTAAAAATAACATTGCCTCTAGGAAATCACGAAAAAGATTCGCTAAAGGTCTATCATTATGACAAAGATGGCACATCTGCTCCTGAACTTGTACAAGGAGTGAAGGTTGATGGTGAAAAAATTGTCTTTGAAGTAGATAAGTTTAGCTACTACTTTGTAACTTCTGGAGTAAAAGAAATAGAAGATACAAAAAAACTAAATGAACGTTTTGCAATTAAAGAAGTTAAGTATGAAGAAAACAGTTATGGAACTAAATCTTTAAAAATCAGCCTTAAAAATGTCATTGGATTCAATGATTTTAACGAACAAAAAGCTTTCGCAAAGGCAATTAAAGAAGCTAAGTTTATCGTCAATAAGGGAGAAGAAATCAAAGATGTAGACGGTTACTGGTCCAGAGCGAGTGATAGCCTGGAAGTGATAAGCGACAGCTTAATAGAAGCTATAAAAAATGCTGGAGAAAACCCACATATAAGAGTCATCTTCTCCGATGGAAGTGAATGGGAAAACAGAAAAGCAGGCGAAACACCTACCAAGACAGATAATTTTGACTTGAAGGATAAACTTCCAGAAGGGAAATATACTATTTACTTCACACCAACTAGAGAAGGAAAAGATGAGAAATTCGATATGATCTCAGGTTTCTTTGGAGATCGTGGTTTATTAGAAGTTAAAGAAGGCAAAATGTTTTTATCTCTAAAAGCAAAGTCAAATGAAAAAAATATGCTAGATTTAGCTATGAAGTTAGGTGATGAATTTAAATCAGGCGCAAGAAATAAAGAAGGCTTACAAGATGGTCAAGCAATATTTACTTTTGAAGTTAAAGATTTAGACAAAATTCAAAAGCTTGCAGTTCTAGTAGATATTATGGGCGGCAAGAGAGATCAAATCGGTCAATTTGATGTTTATCGCAAGGCCGACCTCCACTTCAAAGCTCCAATCAAAAAAGGGTTTGAAGGCTATGAAGATACTACTGATCCAGAAATAGAAAAAAAGAAAAATCTAGACAACTTAACTCTTAAACTTATAGCAGCTGGAGTTAAGGATTTAAATAATGATGGTAAATTATCACCTGAAGAATTAAATAAAGCAACAGGTAAACTAGATCTTTCCGGAGAAAAGATTGCAAAAACACCAGATATTTCCATGCTAAAAGATCTTGGACCTGGAGTAACTGGAATTGAACTTTCAAGCAATGATATTACAGAAATACCTGCAGGACTATTTGATAAGATGACAAGTATCACCCATATTAATATTTATGGAAATAAACTTGAAACTCTTCCTAAGGGAATTTTTGATAAGAACGAAAATCTTTCAACCTTATGGATGTCTGGAAATAAATTAAAAGATTTAGATTCACAATTACTAAAAAACAACAAGAACTTGAAAGAAATAGATATTGCTAATAATGGCATTGAAAAATTGCCAGAAGGATTTTTAAAAAATGCAATAAAGCTAGAAAGTATCTTCCTATACGAAAATAAACTTACAAATCTGGATGGAGTAATGCCTGAAACAGCTAAACGTTTGAAGAAAATTGTCATTAATAAGAATGAGATTAATGCACTTCCGGAAGTCTTTGCAAATTATAGTCAATTGGAAGAAATAATTGCAAACAATAACAAGCTAAAAACTCTTCCTAAGAGCTTTGATAAATTGAAAGGTTTAACAAAATTGGATGTTGAAAATAACGAAATTGAATCCTTGCCAGAAAGTCTATGGTTAAGACTTGCAGAAAATGCTAATAAATTCCCAACAAAGTATCCTGACTTAATCGTAAAGGGAAATCTTTTGAAGGAAGTACCTTTCGCAAAAATAGCAGAAAAAGCTAGTGGTCAAAGGGTAAGATTTAACAAATTTGATGTATCTTGTAACTACTTAAAACCAAATTTGACAGATGATGAATTGGCAATCATTAAGAAAGCTGGGGTTACTATTAATGATACTCAGAATAACTATTACCAACCGCAAAGAAGTGCAATAAATGCTCAAGCGAACTATACAGATGGAAAAGTAAAAGTAAGTCAAGAATTAGATATGCTTCAACTATTCTACTGGAACATAGGAGATATTAACGATTGGAAATTCTTTAAGAATCCTAACGAATTTAAAGAATTTGTAAAAAGCAAAATTTACAATAAATATAAGGTTCGTACTGAAAATGACCAACTTGGAATAGCACAAGTCTTAGATAAAGATGGTTGGGATTGGAAGATTCAAAATATTATTGAAAAAGTTGAATCTAATAAAAAAACAGTGGTCCATGACGAATTCATAAAGAATGAAGGACACAATGGTAAATTATCTGATATAGATCCTTTAGATAGTTTGAATATGGAAATCAATGTGGAACTTTATCCTAATGCAAACTATAGATTGACTCGTCGTTTGATGTTATCAAAGAATAATTTTGAAACTACATTTAGTTACTTTGTAGACTTCAAAACTCCAGAAAAGAAAGTTGTACCACAAGAGGACACTGAACTTAAAAAAGCAAAAGAAGATCTTCAAAAAGCTGTTGAATCAGCAGAAAAAAGACTAAAAGACGGCAAAGAATATACAGCTGAAAGTAAAGAAGCAGTATTAGAAAAAATAAAATCAGCTAAAGAAGTCTTGACTGGAAAGGACAAAGCTGCAATTAAAAATGCACAAAAAGCACTAGAAGAAGAAGTAAGTAAACTTGAAGAAAAGAAAGTTGTTCCACAAGAGGACACTGAACTTAAAAAAGCAAAAGAAGCTCTTCAAAAAGCGGTTGAATCAGCAGAAGAAAGACTAAAGGACGGCAAAGAATATACAGCTGAAAGTAAAAACGCAGTATTAGAAAAAATAAAATCAGCTAAAGAAGTCTTGAATGGAAATGACAAAGCTGCAATTAAAAATGCACAAAAAGCACTAGAAGAAGAAGTAAGTAAACTTGAAGAAAAGAAAGTTGTACCACAAGAGGACACTGAACTTAAAAAAGCAAAAGAAGCTCTTCAAAAAGCGGTTGAATCAGCAGAAACAAGACTAAGTGACGGAAAAGAATATACAGCTGAAAGTAAAAACGCAGTATTAGAAAAAATAAAATCAGCTAAAGAAGTCTTGAATGGAAATGACAAAGATGCAATTAAAAATGCACAAAAAGCAATAGAAAAAGCAGTAAAAAAACTTGAAGAAAAGAAAGTTGTACCACAAGAGGACACTGAACTTAAAAAAGTAAAAGAAGGTCTTCAAAAAGTGGTTGAATCAGCAGATAGCAGACTAAAGGACGGCAAAGAATATACAGCTGAAAGTAAAAACGCGGTATTAGAAAAAATAAAATCAGCTAAAGAAGTCTTGAAAGGAAATGACAAAGCTGCAATTAAAAATGCACAAAAAGCACTAGAAGAAGCGATTAATGGACTTAAGGAAGAGGTTGTCAAACCAGAGCCAAGTCCAACACCAAGCCCTACACCAAGACCAGAGCCAAGTCCAGTTCCAAAATCTGAACAAAATAAACCTTCCTATAGATGGAACACATATACAAATATTAGTAGAAGTAATAATACTTCAACTAAACCAATAAAAAAGAAGGAAGAAAAAGTAAACTCTGTGCAAAAGTTCATGTTAAATGTTCCGAAGGAAGCTTTCGTTAAAGGTTATCCAGATGGTAGTTTCAGACCAAATCAAAGAGTTGTTCGTTCTGAAATAGCAACTATGCTTGCTCAATTTGTAAAAGTTAATGATAGTTTAGCAAATAGATTTAAGGACATAAAAACTAGCGATTGGTATTTCGATAGTTTCAAAACTCTTGTTAACGCAGGAATAATTACCGGTTATGGAGACGGCAACTATCGTCCAAATGAAGGTGTAACTAGAGCACAAGCAGTTACCATGATTGCAAAATTAAAAGGCCTTACACCAAAGGTAAGTAATTTTAAGGATGTGAAAGCAAATGAATGGTACGCTGGTTATGCAGGTGCAGCTAAAGAAGCAGGCATTGTAGTTGGTTATAGTGACGGAACTTTCGGCGGAGATAAAATAGTAACTCGTGCTGAAATCATAGCAATGATAAACCGTGCCTTTGATATTCCTACAAAAGAATCTAGAAAAGTTTTCAGTGACTTGCCAGAAAATCACTGGGCTTATAAGGATATCCAAAAGGCAGCTAATTGATTGAGAAAGAGAGGATGCTCATAAAATGAGTAGAGAAATTAAATTTAAAAAATCAATTCTTCCTATGGTTTTAAGTATTCTTATACTTTTTTTAGGAATTATTGATCAAGGCTTTGCAGCCGCTCCAAATGGGGCGGCGAAAGCTGCTTCAAGTGAGGTTAAAGATCCATCTGAAGTAATTACACTCCTTGTAGCTCTAAAAGAAAGAAAACAAGAAAAAAGAACAGGGATTAGATCAATAGAGGCAAAAGAATTAACTACACAAGAAAAAATACGTGAGAAAGTTTTATATGCTCGTGCAGCTCGTGAAACTTTTTATGAATCCTTAAAAAAATTAGGAATTAATTACAAAGTAGTAGAAACCTACGACGTGGCATACGTTGGACTTGCCATGGAAGTAGAACGCCAATATATAGATACCATTAAGAACATGGAAGATGTTGAATCTGTAGAAATATCTCAAATTTTCAAGGCACCTAAAAAACCAATCATGCCTCGTTCAACTTACACTACGATGGATGCATCTTCCAATAAAATGGTAGAAGCAACTAAGGCATGGAAAAAAAATTATGCTGGAAAGGGAAGCGTGATTGCTGTTATTGACTCAGGGCTAGATCCATATCATGAATGCATGAAGTTAACAGACAGCAATAGCGGAAAATTTAAAAGTGAATCAGAAGTTAAGAAACTAATAGATGATTTAGATATTGCAAGAGGACAATATTTCAATTCAAAGGTTCCATTTGGTTATAACTATGCGAATAAATCAACTTCTATAAAAGAAGCTGATCCGATGAGTCATGGTATGCACGTGTCAGGGATTGTAGCTGGTAATAGCCAAAAGATACAAGGAGTTGCACCTGAGGCACAAATTGTGTTTTTGCGTGTATTTGGTGGCGGTATGTTCGGAAATGGAACATCAGCAGAAATATACACAAAGGCAATTGATGATGCGATTAAGCTTGGTGTTGATTCTATGAATATAAGTATAGGATCTCCGGCAGGTACAGAAGACTATGTATTTCCAAATACAGTAACTGCACTTGAAAATGCAAAACAAGCGGGAATTCTAGTTGCTATTGCAGCTGGAAATAACGGATTTTTTGGCTATTCACCAGGTTTAAATGAAAAACCTAAAGCAGAAAACCCTGATATAGGTATGTTGGCAGACCCATCTGTAAGTCCCAATTCTCTTTCTGTAGCATCTATTCAAAATATGGAAGTTGCTAAGAAGGGAATACAAAGTGAAGGAGACGATAGAATTTTAAGTTTCCAACCTACAGTCAATGCAAAAGTTACAGATCAATGGGTAAGTTTAAAAGACTGCGGTTGGGGTAGAACACAAGATTTTACCGAAGATGGAAATGGTTCAACCTACGCCCTAATAGAACGTGGAGAACCAGAACCTATTAATGGAGATCCACTATCTTTTTCAGAAAAGATAAATAATGCTAAAGCTAAAGGATATGCTGGTGTTATTATTTATGACAATGAACCTAATATGCCACTTATTCAAGTGGAAGCACCGGGAACAACTATCCCATGTGCATTTGTAAATAGAGAAGACGGTCTTTACTTAAAGAGTAGAATAAATTGCAAAGTTCGTTTCAATGACGACTTTGTCTATGGTAAAAGTGAAAATGGCGGACAACCTTCAGAGTTTTCTTCTTGGGGATTAACACCAAATGGAAATTTAAAACCGGATATTGCTGCTCCTGGTGGAGGAATTTTATCTTCATTAAACGACAACAAATATGGCGTAATGGATGGTACTTCAATGGCGGCGCCACATGTTGCAGCTGGTGTTGCTTTAGTAAAAAATCGTGTTGAAAAAGATTATCCAAGCTACGGTGGAGAAGCAAAATATAATTTAATTAAGAAACTTTTAATGTCTACAGCAGAACCTTATAAATATGAAGACTCAGGTGCCTATGCATCTCCTCGTCAACAAGGCTCTGGTCTAATGAAAGTAGACAGGGCTATAAAAGCAACTGCATATATTGAAGGTTCAAATGGATTAACCTCTATCAATTTAGGAAAATCACTAAAAGGAGATAAAGTTACAGTAAATTTCAAAATCGTAAACCTTGGAAAGGATACTAAGAACTATGAATGTTATGGTGTTTTAAATACAGATAAAGTTGAAGGTGGAAAGATAATTTTAAAACCGGCAAAAATTTCTGAAAGCGAGCCACAAAACATAGTAGTAGGACCAAAGGAAACTAAGGATGTAACTATAGAACTTCCTATCACAGATAAGGCTAAATTAGAAGAAGCTATGAAAAATGGGTTTTTCTTAGAAGGGTTCGTATTCTGTAAAGAAAAGGATGGAGTTAATTTATCAGCACCATTTGTAGGATTTTATGGATCTTTTGACAAACTAGAAGTAGCAGAAAAATCTCTCTATGATTTAGTAAAAGAAGGTAAGAGATCATACTACTACAACATGGGTAAAGATGACGATTACTATGGCACAAACATTGGTGGAGAAATCGAAAAGAATTTGATAGTTCTTGGAACGCAAGCAGATTCAACAAAGGCAAATCCACACTTCGAAAAAGATAAAATTGCATTCTCACCAAATGGTGATGGCAGATGTGATAAGGCAATATTTATGGCAACTTTCCTAAGAAACTTCGGTGGTGTTGAATTAAGTATTGTAAATGAAGCTGGAGATAAAGTTTATTACAGTAACAACCCAGAAGACCATGGAGTGAAGAACTTCTTTGTGGATCCTAGAATGGGAAATATGTTTGCCAATAATATGATGACTACAAAACCGCATTGGCAATGGAATGGTAATGATTTAAATAGCAAACCTCTTCCAGATGGAAAGTATAAGATGACAGTAAAAGTTGCTGCTGCAGGCAAAAAAATCGATGATGATAGCCAAGTATTAGAATTTCCAATCATTATGGATAGAGTTTATCCAAGGGTTACAAAAGCTTACTTTAGTGAAGATATGAAGACCTACACCATTGAATCTATTGAAGAAAATGGATCAGGCATTTTATCTGTTCTACTTAAAAAAGGTAAGGAAACCATTGAACCAAAAGTCCATAATGGAAAGTATGTCTTTGATATAAAGGATATTAATCCTAAAGATTATGAGGTTGAAATTAATGACCAAGCTCGTAACGATATAAAATATCCTTTGGAAAAGGGTGTTCGTACAGGTAATGAAAGAAGTGTGAGAATAAAAGCTCTTGCAGGTACTGATTCAGTTCCAAGCGAAGCCTATAATTTTACTATTCAAACACTAGACGGACATATAGTAGATCCAAACAACTTAACTCCAGGAAAATATAATTTAGTTATTGATTTAAAAGATGGTAAGTACAAATTAATAGGAGATAGAGTTAGAGAGTTTGAAATAAAAGATGAAGATAAGGTAAAAGAGCTAGAAGTTAGATTTGAAACTGTAGAAACCACAGATGTTTTTATAAGTATAAACAATGCTTACAGTATTAATGCCACTCTTGTAATTAAAAACAAAGATGTGGAAGGTCAAGAGTTTACTGTAAGTGCTAATAAGTCTGGACAAGTATCAGTTAAACTTCCAAAGGGAAACTACACCATTGAAATAAAAGGCATTGAAGAAGGTCACTATGCATTAGTTAAAGATGGAGAAGATTTTACTGTTGGAAATTCAAGTATCGTGACAAAGCAAATTAAAATTGACAAGATTTTATCCAAAGATATAAGAGTACAGTTGAATAGAAAAGGATATAGGGGTAGACTTCGTCTAAAACTTACAGGTTTAGACATAGACAGAACTACACAATATATAGATTTCGAACCTGGACAAGATGAAAAGACAGTTAATATTAAATTTATCCCTTCCAACGTACAACTATTGGATATGGAAGACGGTTATGTTGGTTTGTCAAAAAGCTCTAAAATTTGGAAAGCTAGTCCCAGTGCATCAGTCATGAGTGTAACCTTAAAGAAACTTGATCAAATAGATCCAAATTATATAGATAAGAATAAACTTCGTGAATTAGTTGCAAAGGCTCATGAAGTTCTAGATAACAAATCTCAATACGAAACAGAGAGTGAAGAAGATCAACGTAACTGGAAATATATCGATATTTACTTGCCTTTGGCGGAGCAAACACTATTTAATGAAAAGGCAACTCAAGATGAAGTAGATAGAGTTTGTAATAATTTAAATGAAGGATTGAGTAAACTTCGCAAAAAAGGCGAATCTATGTATGATTTATCTAAACTAAAAGAAGTTATCTCACGTGCAGAAGCTTTAAATGTAGAGGATTATACCGAAGATACTTGGAAAAAAGTAAGTGATGCCTTGAATAAAGCTAAAGAAATGCTTAACAAATCAGACAATGAAAGAGATCAAAACTTAATAAATATCAAGATAGATGATTTGAATGATGCCATTGATGAGTTGAAGAGAAAAGATAATAAACCTTTAGTAGATAAGAAGGTTTTACAAGATGCATTAAATAAATTTGAAGAAGCTAAATATAATCGTGATGATTATACTCAAAAAACTTATAATCGTTTAGAGCTTGCAGTAGACATAGCTCGTGAAATTTTGGTACGTCCATTCCCTTCACAAGATTCTGTAGATAAAGCAGCTAAAGAATTAAATGAAGCTATGGAAAATCTTGAATTTACTCAGAAAAAATTAATACAAGATGAACGTAAAGCTTTGAAATTAGAAATTGCAGAAGCTCTTAAATTAAATGAAGAGGATTACACAGTTGAAAGCTGGCACACATTCCAAGAATTCATAAAAAGAGCCCAAGAAATTGCAGATGATGAAAATTCAAGTCTAGCTACACTACAATATGGAAGAAGACAGCTAAAAGAAACTATTGGAAATTTAGAAAAAAACATAAAAGAAGCCCCTACTAAAACGGAAGAGTTCGAACTTCCTTTCGAAGCTCTTCATGCATCTAAAGAACAGGAATCAATGGCAGCTGGAGTATTCAATTCTCCTGCAAAAGTAATTAAAAAAACATTCAAAAATGGCAGTGTACATTTTGATGTAGTTATTAATTTTAAGGTATTAAAAATTGGAGATGTAGAAGGTCATTTAAAAGATATCTTATATGCTAGTTCAGATGAAGCTGGACTTATAGATACAATGCCACTTATTAATAAAGTTTTTGATAATAATGGTGATTTAATCTCTATTACCATTAGCATGGGTAAAGAAATAAAACAAGAACATTTTATTAAAGTGAAATATCTAATAGGAACAACACAAGTAGCCAGCAGTGATCCTATGCGTTTAAGGTATGACGACATTAGTAAAATGAAACCGATAGGAGAGTCTGAAGAGGATACTAAGCTTCAAGAAGCTAAAGATGCTTTAACCAAAGCCATTGAAGTTGCAGAAGGAAAGCTGAAAGACGGCAAAGAATATACAGTTGAAAGTAAAAAAGCGGTATTAGAAAAAATACAATCAGCTAAAGAAGTCTTGAATGGAAACAACAAAGATGCAATTAAAAATGCACAAAAAGAACTAGAAGAAGTAGTAAACAAACTTGAAGAAAAGGAAGTTGTTCCACAAGAAGACACTGAACTTAAAGAAGCGAAAGCGGCTTTAACCAAAGCCATTGAAGTTGCAGAAGGAAAGCTGAAAGACGGCAAAGAATATACAGCTGAAAGTAAAAAAGCGGTATTAGAAAAAATACAATCAGCTAAAGAAGTCTTGAATGAAAACAACAAAGATGCAATTAAAAATGCACAAAAAGCATTAGAAGAAGTAGTAAACAAACTTGAAGAAAAGGAAGTTGCTCCACAAGAAGACACTGAACTTAAAGAAGCGAAAGCGGCTTTAACCAAAACCATTGAAGTTGCAGAAGGAAAGCTGAAAGACGGCAAAGAATATACAGCTGAAAGTAAAAAATCGGTATTAGAAAAAATACAATCAGCTAAAGAAGTCTTGAATGGGAACAACAAAGATGCAATTAAAAATGCACAAAAAGCATTAGAAGAAGCGATCAAGGGACTTAAGAAAGAGGTTGTCAAACCAGAACCAAGTCCACAACCAGGACCTGCACCAAGACCAGAACCATATCCAATTCCAAGACCAAATCCATGGCCACGTCTAGAACCTAGACATGAAGAACCTAAGACATTTAACCAAGTAGAAATCAAAAAAGAAAATAAGGAAGTAAAGGAAATTTCAAAAGGAAATAAAATGGACTTCAAAGTCAAGGTGCCTACAGAAGCTTATGTAAAAGGATTCCCAGATGGAAGCTTTAAGCCGGATCAAGTGGTAACTAGGGCAGAAGCAGCTCAAATTTTAGGACAGTTTATTGAAAGTAACGGAAAATATAAACTATCAAAAGATATGGAATCTAACACTTGGTATACAGATAATATGGCAAAGCTTTATGGATTAAATATCTTAACTGGATCTGAAGATGGAAAACTTCGTCCACAAGCTGGAATGAAGAGAGCCGAACTAGCGGTAATAATCTCAAAGATGTTAAATCTTAAGCCAGAAAGTGCAAAATTTAAAGATGTAAAATCTAATGATTGGTACAGTGGCTATGTTGGAGCAGTGCAAGCAAAGGGAATTATTAGTGGATATACTGACGGAAGTTTTGGCGGCGACCGTACAGTTACCCGTGCAGAATTAATTTCTATTGTAAATCGAGCCTTTAATGTAGTGAAAAAAGGAAAAGAAACTAAGTTCAAAGATCTTTCACCAAAACACTGGGCATATAAAGAAATTCAAAAAGCAGCCAATTAAAATTTAAAGGAATGGGTGAATACTCATTCCTTTTTTAATGCAGATAGAAATTATAAAAAATTTAATTTATGTTCATGTACAAAGAAATTATTTTGTAAGAAAGAAGTAAGAAGCAATGAATAAAGAAGAAAGAAGTAAAGGGTAATAAGAAATGAAGAAAGAAAAATTGAGCAAGAGGTAAGAAGTAATAAGTAATAAGTATTAAGTATTAAGTATTAAGTAATAAAAAAGAAGTTAATTATAGATTTAATATTAAAGAGCAAGGAGTGAATAGAGCAAACAAGAACAGCAAGAATAAAAAGAGTTGATGTAAGATAAAATTAGAAAAGAAATTGTTAGTTAGCAAACATTTTCTTTGTAAGAAACATCTAAAAATGATATCCTAATTATATGCGAGGACTTTTAAATACTTTGATAATAAGCCGCAAAAAATAGAAGAATAAAAGATGAAAAATAAATAAGAGAGGTAGTATAAATGGCTGATAAGATAAAAGAAAACTTAGAGACAGTGCAAAGAGCAGAGCTCCATAGAAAAATATGGGCAATAGCTGATGATGTTAGAGGAGCAGTAGACGGCTGGGACTTCAAACAATACATATTAGGAATTCTATTTTATAGATTCATATCAGAAAACATTACAGAATTTTTTAACGAAGCAGAACGTGAAGCAGGAGATTTGGAATTTGACTACGCAGAAATTTCAGATGAAGAAGCAGAGCAAGACTTTAGACCAAACACAGTAGAAGATAAGGGTTTCTTTATCTTGCCAAGCCAACTTTTTAAAAATGTAGTAAAGACAGCAAAGAATAACGAAAACTTAAACACAGATCTTGCAAATATATTTAAGGACATTGAGGGAAGTGCTGTAGGATTCCAATCAGAAGATGATATAAAAGGACTTTTCGAAGACGTAGACACAAGAAGCAACAAACTAGGCGGAACAGTTGCAGAGAAAAACAAAAGACTATGTGACATATTAACAGGGATTGATAAAATAAACTTTGGCGATTTCAAAAACAACGACATAGATGCCTTTGGCGATGCCTACGAATATTTAATTTCTAACTACGCAAGCAATGCAGGTAAGTCAGGTGGAGAATTCTTCACACCACAAACAGTATCAAAACTCTTGGCAAGGATAGTAATGGAAGGCAAGACCAACATCAACAAGGTCTATGATCCAACATGTGGGAGTGGGTCCCTGCTTTTGCAAATGAAGAAGCAATTTGATGAACATATAATTGATGAAGGATTTTTTGGTCAAGAAATCAACATGACCAACTTCAACCTAGCCCGTATGAATATGTTCTTGCACAATGTCAACTACAACAACTTTTCTATAAGAAGGGGAGACACCCTAATAAATCCCCTTCATGGAGATGAAAAACCCTTTGATGCCATTGTTTCAAATCCACCTTATTCAATAAAGTGGATAGGAGATAAGGATCCAACACTTATAAGTGATGAGAGATTTGCCCCAGCAGGCAAGTTGGCACCAAAATCTTATGCAGATTATGCCTTTATACTACATTCACTTTTTTATTTATCAAGCCAAGGAAGGGCTGCCATAGTTTGCTTCCCAGGAATTTTTTATAGGAAGGGAGCAGAAAAAACTATTAGGCAGTACCTAGTGGACAACAACTTCATCGACTGCGTAATTCAACTACCAGAAAATCTATTCTTTGGGACATCAATAGCAACTTGCGTCCTCGTAATGGCAAAGAACAAGACAGAAAATAAAATCTTATTTATTGATGCAAGCAAGGAATTTAAAAAGGAAACAAATAACAACATCTTAGAAGAAAAGAACATCAGGACAATAGTAGAGGAATTTAAAAATCGTGAAGAAAAGGAATATTTCTCAAGATATGTAGACATAGATGAAATAGTAGAAAATGACTACAATCTTTCAGTTTCCACTTATGTAGAAAAGGAAGACACCAGGGAAAAGATAGACATCAAGGTCCTTAATAAAGAAATTGATGCAACTGTAAAGAAAATAGACGAGCTAAGAGCTTCTATAAATGAAATAGTAAGGGAGCTTGAAGATGAGTAAGATAGATGAATTATTAAAGAATGAAAAGGTAGAGTGGAAAAAGCTAGGGGAAGTTTGCGAGATAAAAACAGGTCAAGCTATAAATAAAAATAAAATTGAAAAAAATAAAGGTATATACCCTGTCATAAATAGTGGGAAAGATCCTCTTGGTTATATAAACATTTGGAACACAGAAGATGACCCAATCGGAATAACTTCAAGAGGAGCAGGTGTAGGATCAATTACCTATCAATTAGGAAAGTATTACAGAGGAAATCTAAATTATTCTGTAACTATTAAAGATAAAAAAATTTTAAGAGTTAAGTTTTTATACCATTTATTAAAGAATTTACAACCAGATATTCATAAATTGTGTAGTTTCAATGGAATACCAGCACTAAATGCAAGTGAATTAAAAACTTTAAAAATTCCAATTCCATCCTTAGAAATTCAAGAAAAAATTGTTAAAGTACTTGATAAATTCACAGATTATGTTATTGAGTTGCAAGCTAAACTAGAGTCAGAATTACAATCAAGAACTAATCAGTATGAGTATTATAGGGATATGCTTTTAAGTGAAGAATACTTGAAGAAATTATCTGAAAATTCCGAAATGTTGGAATTAAACTATAATTTAAAAACAACTACGCTTGGAGAAATAGGAAAATTCACGAGAGGGAATGGCCTCCAAAAGAAAGATTTTATTTCAAAGGGAAAGCCAGTAATTCATTATGGACAAATTTACACGAAGTTTAATTTTCAGACAGACAAGACAATTTCATTTGTGAATGATGATGTGTTTTCTAAACTTAAAAAAGCTAAATCTAATGACATTTTAATTGCAACAACTTCAGAAAATATTGAAGATGTCGGTAAGTGTGTAGTTTGGCTTGGAAATGAAGAGATTGGATTTTCTGGTGATATGTATAGCTATCGCACAAAGGAAAATCCAAAATATATAGCATATTATTTCCAAACAAATAAATTTCAAAAACAGAAAGAGCAAAAAGTTACAGGTACAAAACTGATTCGTATTCACGGAGATGATATGGCAAAATTTTCTATAACCTTGCCACCTAGATCAATTCAAAACAAAGTTGTTGAGGTTTTGGATAGAATCGAATCGAATCGAATCGAATCGAATCGAATCGAATCGAATCGAATCGAATACTAATAGCTAATAGTTACTTAGATATATTGCATGAGGCTTTTAATATTGTTGGTATTAGAATTCCTGCTTTAAAATATAAATATATTGAAGATATTTGTGTTTATGCTGATGGTACACATCAAACCCCTAAATATAAAAATTATGGAATTCCTTTCATAAGTGTAGAAAACATACAAAACATTTATAATATTAATAAGTTTATTTCCAAAGAAGATTATGAAAGTTATAAACTAAAACCTGAAAAAGGCGATTTATTTATGACTAGGATAGGAGATATAGGGACTTGTGCCATTGTAAACGATGATAGAGATATGGCATATTATGTAACATTGGCTTTGATAAAACCAGATAGAAAAATTATAAATTCTAAATTCCTGAAATTTTTTATTGAGAGCAAATTAGGAAGAAGAGAATTAAATAAAAGAATTTTGCATACGGCAAATCCGATTAAGATAAATCTCAGAGATATTGGAAAAATAAAAGTACTTGTCCCACCAATGGAGGTACAAGACTATGTGGTTTCTATCCTCGATAAGTTTGATAAGTTGGTAAATGACATTAATGAAGGTTTACCTAAAGAGATTGAGTTAAGACAAAAACAGTATGAGTATTATAGAGAAAGGCTTTTAAATTTTCCTAAATAGAAAGGAGTTATTATGTCCGAGAAAATCATAAATTACAATACGTCGACTATTGCTGAGATGACCAATGGAATTATTCTAGCAAATTTTAAAAAGGACTTAAGTGCTAGAGAGTCTTCCTATCAAAGTGAAAGTGATCTTGAAAGGAAGATGATTGATAATTTAGTTTCTCAGGGTTATGAGTTTATAAAGACAAAGACTAGTGAGGACTTGTATAGGAACTTGAGGCTGCAAATTGAGAAGTTAAATAATGTTCGCTTTTCTGATGAAGAGTGGAGAAGGTTCTTAGTTGAATATTTAGATTCTCCTAATGATGGGATGGTTGAAAAGACTAGGAAGATTCAAGAAGATTATATTTATGATTTCACTTTTGATGATGGTCATTTGAAAAATATTAAGATCATTGACAAGAAGAATATTCACAATAATTTCTTGCAGGTTACTAATCAGGTGAAGGGAAATGGCAAAAATCATAATCGTTATGATGTGACAATTTTGGTAAATGGATTGCCCCTTGTTCATATCGAGCTTAAAAAAAGAGGGGTAAACTTGCATGAGGCTTTTAACCAAATTCACAGGTATAGCAAGGAAAGTTTTAATAGTGATGATTCTCTCTATAAGTTTGTGCAAATTTTTGTAATTTCTAATGGGACTTACACTAGGTATTTTGCAAATACTACAGCTCAAAACAAAAATAATTATGAGTTTACTTGTGAGTGGGCTGATGCCAAGAATAAAGTTATTTGTGACTTAGAGGATTTTACTAGAACTTTTTTCGAAAAGCGTGTTGTTCTTGAAGTCCTTACTAAGTATTGTGTCTTTGATGTCAACAATACTCTTTTGATTATGCGTCCTTATCAAATTGCTGCAACTGAAAGAATTTTATGGAAGATAAGGTCTAGTTATGAGGCAAAAAAGTTTGGCAGGCCTGAGGCTGGTGGTTTTATTTGGCACACTACTGGGTCTGGTAAGACTTTAACTTCTTTTAAGGCGGCAAGGCTTGCTACTAATTTGGATTTTATTGACAAGGTCTTCTTTGTTGTTGATAGGAAGGATCTTGACTATCAAACTATGAAGGAGTATCAAAGATTTCAACCTGACTCTGTCAATGGTAGCAAGGATACTAAGGAGCTTAAGAAGTGTATCGAAAAGGATGACAACAGGATTGTTGTAACCACTATTCAAAAGTTAAATGAGTTTGTTAAGAAGAATCCTAATCACGATATTTATGATAAGCAGTGTGTTCTTATTTATGATGAGTGTCATCGATCTCAATTTGGTGATGCTCAAAAAAATATAAGAAAGGCTTTTAAGAAATACTACCAATTTGGCTTTACTGGTACGCCAATTTTCCCAGAAAATTCTCTTGGTGGCGATACAACAGCAGGAATTTTTGGGGCACAACTCCACTCTTATGTAATCACTGATGCCATTCGAGATGGAAAGGTCCTAAAGTTCAAGGTTGATTATAACAACATCAAGCCTAAATTCAAAAATGCTGAAAAAGAAGATGACGAAAAGAAGTTAGAGCAATTGGAAAAGAAGATGCTTCTTCATCCTGAAAGAATAAGTGAGATTACTAAGTACATTCTCGATGTCTTTGATACTAAGACCCACCGAAATGAGTTTTATGATTTGAAGCATAGGAGGCTCAATGGATTTAATGCAATGTTTGCTGTTCAAAGTGTTGATGCTGCTAAGTTATATTATGAAGAGTTTCAAAGGCAACAAGAATCTTTGCCTGAAGATAAGAGGTTAAAGGTAGCTACTATTTATAGTTTTGCAGCTAATGAAGAGCAAAGGGCTATTGGAGAAATTTCTGAAGAAAACTTTGATCCTTCTGCCATGGAATCATCTGCCAAGGAGTTCTTGGATAAGGTAATAGATGATTACAATGGTTACTTTAAGACAAACTTCTCTACTAACGGAAATGAGTTCCAAAATTACTACAAGGACTTATCTCTAAAGGTAAAGGATAAACAAGTTGACTTGCTTATTGTTGTTGGTATGTTTTTGACGGGCTTCGATGCTCCTACTTTAAACACATTATTTGTTGACAAAAACTTAAGGTATCATGGACTTATTCAAGCTTTTTCAAGGACTAATAGGATTCTTAATAAGGTAAAAACTTTTGGAAATATTGTTTGTTTTAGAGATTTGGAAAAGGCGACAAAGGATGCCATTAAGACCTTTGGAGATGAGAACAGTGTCAATGTTATCTTGGAAAAGTCTTACGAAGAATACATCAATGGTTTTAAGGATGAGGAAACTGGCAAGGTTCAAAAGGGCTATATAGAAATTTGTAATGAGTTGGTTTCAAAATTTCCAGACCCAACAGAGATTGTTTTGGAAGCAGACAAGAAAGAATTTGCAGAACTTTTTGGAGAACTCCTCAAGGCTGAAAATATTTTGAAAAACTTTGATGAGTTTGAGAACTTTGAAAAGATTATTTCTGATAGGCAGATGCAAGACATGAAGAGTGTCTATGTTGATATTAGAGAAAGTGTTTTAAGTTCTAAAAGAGAAGGTAAGTCTGATGAGGGCATTGATTTTTCTGATCTTGAATTTCAAATCGACTTGCTTAAAACTGATGAAATTAACCTTGACTACATTTTATCTTTAATTTTGGAAAAATCTAAAGAACATGAAGATGTTGAAAGTATTAAAGTTGAAGTAAGAAGGGTAATTAGGTCCAGTCTTGGCACAAGAGCTAAGGAAGAATTAATTATGGATTTTATTAACTCAACTAGGTTGTCTGAATTAAAAAACACTGATGACATCTTAGAATCTTTTTACACTTTTGCAAAGAAGGAGAAGAGTAAAAAGATAGAGGACTTGATTGAAGATGAAAAATTAAAGGATGATTCAAGAAGGTTTATTGAAAAATCAATTAGTAAGGGATATGTGGACTATGCGGGGGATGAACTAGACCGCATTCTTCCACCGACTTCACGTAGACATGGTGCAAGGGAAAAGAAAAAAGATTCTGTCCTTGATAAGATTAGAAAAATTGTTGAGGTCTTTGTGGGAATTTAAAATTTTATAACGGGTTCTTTAACTGAAGAGAAAAAAATTTCAAATTCAAATCAAAACTGTCGCCTAATAGTGGCAGTTTTTTTGCGTTCAATTTTATAAATCTAACAAAATGAAAATTTTTAAAAAAGTATTTGACAAGTTGATTTTTGTCTCTTATAATAACAAACAAATCATAATTTTATTTATAAAAAATATTGGAAAAAACGAGTAGGTTTATTAAAGTTTTCAGAGAGTAGGCGTTTGGTGAAAGCCTATAATGGAGATAAATTCGAAAATCCTTTTT
>QWBY01000763.1_pt1 | contig 21206 bp, 15 predicted proteins | sample 1972471 | NCBI WGS metagenome assembly QWBY01 (sample SAMN09866722, study PRJNA288562) | Human gut metagenome isolate term6_stool, whole genome shotgun sequencing... | reverse complement strand
ACCTATGAGACGATTACTACTGATCAGCAACTCAGCCTCTCCCGGCGAGAGCTACCTCGAGAAGGCCGGCCCCGATCTCAATGACTTCCTCACCGAGGCAGATCGTGAGGAGGTGATCCTCGTGCCCTACGCCGCCATCACCTACTCCTACGACGAGTATGTCAGCAAGGTCAATAAAGCGCTGGAGCCCTTCGGGATCAAGGTCCACGGGCTGCACACCTACGATGACCCGGTGGCTGCGATCAAGCAGGCGACCGCCATCCTCGTCGGCGGAGGAAATACCTGGGTGCTGACCGCCACGATGCAGCGCCTCGGGCTGATGGAGCCGATCCGTGAAGCCGTCAGCCTCGGGATCCCCTACTCAGGCTGGAGTGCAGGGTCCAATGTCGCCTGCCCCACGCTGATGACGACCAATGATATGCCTATCGCTGAGCCGGAGAGCTTCCACACCCTCGGGCTTATCCCCTTCCAGATCAATCCTCACTACCTCGACAAGGCTCCCGAGGGACACGGAGGGGAGACGAGAGACTTCCGCATCGTAGAGTTTATCACGCAAAATCCGGACATCTTCGTTGCCGGACTGCGCGAGGGTAGCCGCTTCCTCATCCAGGGCGATGAGATCGAGGTGCATGGGGAGAATAATGTCCGCATCTATCATGGCGGCGAGGAGACTCAGGAGATGATGCCTACGGGCGACTTCTCCTTCCTCCTCCAGAAGCCCTCTCGCGAGGAGGAGAAATGAGTGAGGGAGCCAGCCTGCGACCTGAGGTGAGCCCCCGTGACACCGCCTGCCAGTACGATGCGGTGCTGAAGGAGTGCCGTGGGCTCTTCCTCCGGAAGTTTGACGACTACGGTGCGTCGTGGCGGGTCATGAGACCCTCTGCGGTGACCGATCAGATCCTGATCAAGGCGCAGCGCATCCGCTCGATACAGGAGCTGGGTGTCCAGCGTGTCGAGGACGGGATCAGGGGCGAGTTTGTCGGGATCTTCAATTACTCCCTCATGGGGATGGTGCAGCTGGAGCACGGCTATGCCGACGACAGCCGAGTCGATCCCCAGCTGCTCCTCAGCTGGTACGACAGCTATGCCAAGCGCGCCAAGGATCTGATGCTGGATAAGAATCACGACTACGGTGAGGCGTGGCGCTCTATGCGTATCTCCTCGATCACCGACATCATCCTCCAGAAGATCTTCCGCACCAAGCAGATAGAGGATCACCGTGGCGAGGTGAGCGTGAGCGAGGGCATTGATGCCAATTACCTCGACATGTGCAATTACGCCGCCTTCGCCATCATCCGCATCGACGAGGGTACCGATCCGATGTACTAATAGCCCACCAGCCATGCGTCACCGCTACTCCGACCATCGCCCTACCACCTCCCCGGGACTGACCCTCATCGTCCGTCTCGTGCAAGTCTTGGTGGGGCTCTTCTTTATCTTCTCCGGCTGCACCAAGGGGATCGACCCCATGGGTACCGGGCTCAAGATCATGGAGTACCTCGGTCTTGCGGGACAGTCCATCGACCTGTCGCTGGCTACCTACCTCGCTGTGGGGCTCAACGTCCTCGAAGCGCTCCTCGGCACCCTCCTCCTACTCGGCATAGGCCGCCGGTGGGTCTCCATTGCAACGCTTATCCTAATGGTGCCGATGACCTGCCTGACGCTCTACATCTACATCGCCAATCCGGTCGCCGACTGCGGTTGCTTTGGCGACGCTCTCAAGATCAGCAATGGGGCCACCTTCTGGAAAAACGTGGTCCTGCTGCTCCTCCTCATCCTCTTAGTCCGCCACCGAGATGCCCACTACGCCCTCCGGAGCCTTAGAGCTCAGGTGATCACGGGAGCGACGATGGCGCTGGTGCTCCTCTCCTTCAATATCTACCCCCTCCTCTACCTGCCGACGATCGACTTCCGTCCCTATATGGTCGGCACGCCGATCAGCCACTTCTACGACCGACCGGCAGACGATGGGATGCGCTACATCTACGAGCGAGGCGGGGAGGAGCGCGCACTCACGACCGATGAACTGGCGACCATCGACTCCACCTGGACCTATGTCCGGTATGAGGAGCTCGCCGCCAAGCCCGCCCACGAGCGGGAGAGTGTGGCAGACCTCACCCTGCTGGACTCACAGGGAGAGGAGGTGGGGCACCACCTCGCAGCCCCCGACGCCCGGGCACTCCTCTACATCACCTACGACATTGATCGGATGAGCGAGGAGCAGCTCCGCCTCGGGCTGGAGCTGCAGGAGCGTGCTCACCACCCGGTGACCCTCGTGATCACCACCCCGATTGACCGCCTCGAGAGCCACCCCCGGATCGACCTGATCCGCCGCTACGGGAGGGTCCTCTTTATGGACCTCAAGATGGCGCAGACCCTCATCCGGAGCAATCCAGGGCTGGTCGTGATCCACGATGGCGTCCTCTCCGACAAGCTCTCCTACGTGAGTCTCCGCTTTGCCGTGCAGGACCGCCACTTCCTTGCCCACCTATTCAGACATCCGCAACTAACAAGTATACTAACAGAGTAAAGATTGATTATGAGAAAGAAAATTGCAGCTGCCAACTGGAAAATGAATACCACTGTCCCCGAGGGCATCGAGCTAGCGAAGAGTGTTCGCAAGGCTCTCGAGGGCGTGGATCGCAAGTGTGACGTTGTCCTCGGCGTACCCTTTACCCACCTCTGCGCTGTCGCTGAGGCGGTCAAGGGCACCGACATCATCGTGGCGGCAGAGAATTGCGCCACCGAGCCCAAGGGCGCCTACACCGGCGAGGTCTCCGCAGCCATGGTAGCCAGCACCGGAGCCAAGGCGGTCATCCTCGGCCACAGCGAGCGCCGCCAGTACTACAGCGAGGACTCCGAGACTCTGGTAGCCAAGGTGGCACAGGCACTCGACAACGGGCTGCAGGTGATCTTCTGCTGCGGTGAGGACCTCGAGGAGCGCAAGGACGGACGGCAGTTTGACGTCGTCCGCAAGGAGCTCGAGGATGGGATCTTCAATCTCAGCGAGGACGAGTTCCACAGCGTCGTCATCGCCTACGAGCCGATCTGGGCGATCGGCACCGGTGAGACCGCTACGAGCGAGCAGGCAGAGGAGATGCTCAAGTACATCCGCCAGACGATCGCCGACCGCTACGGCAAGGAGGTCGCTGAGGAGACCTCGATCCTCTATGGTGGCTCCTGCAATGGTAAGAATGCGCCTGAGCTCTTCGCCAAGCCCAATGTCGATGGCGGACTGATCGGTGGTGCCTCCCTCTCGGCAGAGAAGTTCCTCCCGATCGTCGAGGCCTTCTGATACCACTTCATAGCTCACACACAGATGGGGCTGTCCCGAATAGCGGGGCAGCCCCCTTTTTTACCCCTCCTCAGCAGGGCTCTCTCTAATACCGATATTAGTGATCTCTAATATCGGTATTAGAGAAAAGCTGTCTTCTCCCGAAATTAGCTGACATGGCGGAGGGTTATTTTGCCGATGAACAGGGGTGACGCATTTAATTAGCACAGAAGTCCATCAACTCATTATAAAGAGTGGGGAACGAAGCACCCCTTGCGGGTGCTCGCTCCATAGCCACCGGTCGGATGCCGGTATGCTGTGAAAGCTGGTAAGTTTGTGCAGAGCGTCCGACTTGCCCGACAAGATAGGCACTTGGCTGGTGGCTGCACCCCGCCAGGGGTCGCTCGGAATGGTGTTCGCCAGAGCCCCTGCGGGATCGGCAGGCAACGAGGCACCCCGCCAGGGGTGCTCGGTGTTTAGACCGGGTGTCGAGGAGAGGCGTCAGCCCCGACGAAGACCCCGGGATAGCTCGGTGGGAAAAATCCCTGCGACCCCGCAAGGGTGTCGCACTGGATGCCTGACTCCCTGACAAGTGCGACACCCTGGCGGGGTCGTATATCTTTCTTGGCATTCTCTCCCGCGGTCTTCGGCACTTCGTGCCTCGACACGCGGGCTAAGGAGCGATGATCCCTCCGGGGCTTTGCCCCTGTGGGATCGGCAGGCGGGTGCATTAGGAGAGGAATCTCCCGCCGCAGATCTCCTCTGCATAGCGGTAAAGATCAAATTCGTCAGCCCTGTGCCGATAATGTTGACTCCTGTGCCTGAGGACTCACTGAGTGGATCGGATGAGTCAAGTGGTCGAGCGGACCACACTATTAAATTAGGGTAGGGCGCACGCACTGATGCGCCGGCTCTGTATGCTTTGTCCAGGGCTGACGCATTTGAGCATTAGGTTAATCATGTACCGAGGTGGGCTCATCCGTAAGGCATCCGAAGGATGCTCGCTCCATAGGCATCGGTCGAGGCACGAAGTGCCGAAGACCGATGTATAAGCGTACGCATAATGCCTCGACCCCTTGCGGGTCGCCGAGAGAGGGGGGTGTCTGCTCGGCGACCCACAAGGGGTCGAGGGGGTAGGGACGGGGCTCTGTACATCGGTCACCGCTTCGCGGATGACCGATGCCTATGGAACGGGCACCCTTCGGGTGCCTCCCGGACGAGCTCCCCTGGTATATGACTACCCTAATGCTAAAATGCGTCACCACACGGAGTCTCCTCCCTCGGGACTGGAGTTTCATCCCTACGGCACTGCAGTTTCATCCCTATGGCACTGCAGTCTCTCCCGCAAAGGAGTGCAGGGGACCAGGGGTGAGCAACGGGACCTTGGCAGACCGCACACGGGCCTTGGGAGCGCACGCCCTGAGGCGCCGACTCGGTCGAATTTGATGCATCGCCTTTTGACTAAGCCCTTAAAGTAGTACCTTTGTGTAAAAGAAAGTACCTCGGTTATGTCTACGATCATCACTCTCCTGATACTAGCTGTGGCTGTCGGATTTCTCATCCGGCAGCTGATCCGTATGATACGTCGCAATGGCGGTCAGGCGCCTGATGCTGCGGTGGCAGCCGACTGTGGTGGCGGATGTCTCGCCTGCGCCACCGGCTGCAGCACCCCCATCGACCCTAAGCTGCAGGGCAAGCAACGACCGATGATCCTCTACTATGAGGATGAGGAGCTGGATCGCTTCCGCGGCCGAGCTGCCGGGCTCTACACCGAGATGGAGACGCAGGAGTTCCGCGATGTCCTCCAGACGCTCGAGGATGCCGATGTGGCGGGCTGGGTGACCAGCATCCATCGCCGCGGGATCCACTTCCCCGAGGGCGTTGCTGACGAGGTGACGCGGCGGCTTAGCTTGGTGCTTAATCAGTAGCTGAGCCTGTGGACCACTCCTCGCTGTCGCTCCACCCGGCACACGTTGCCGCACTTCTCCTTATCGTCCTACTTCCCGCCTGCTCTCTGCTACATCGTGTCGAGCGGCTCAATGCCTCGACCTACCTCCGGCAGACGCTCGCAGATCTCTCTCAGGAAAGTCGGAGACCCCTGACGACCGACATTCCTTTACTCCTTTACCCCCTCCCCACCCTCCCTCTGGGCGAGGGCGAGAAGCTCTTCGCCACCGCTCTTGCCCTCGGTGACCCCCACCTGCTGGAGCAGGTGGCTCTCGTGACCGGTCATCCTGAGCGGGCGCTGGACTCTGAGGACCCACATAGGGCGATGATGGCGGCAGCCCTCGTGGGGGACACAGTGCGCCTGAGTCGGCTGATCGGGACCAACCCCGATGCGGCGATGGCCTACTCGCTGGCTCACCTCCGGGGCGATACGCTGGCTGCACAGAGGCATCTCGAGACGGTGCTGGAGGGAAAAGGGTACCCCGCTGAGACCAAGCGTCTCGCCGCCTGGGCGCTCGCTGCCTATTCCTCCCGGAGGGCGGAGGCGATTGACCGGCTGATCGCCATGCGAGAACCGGGTCCGCTGAGGGAGTGGGCGGAGATGCTGGGCGATGCGGACCTTACAGCCGACTACTTTCGGCTCCATACTCCCGTCATACTCTCGACCCTCCCGCGAGGGTCTCTCATGGAGCGGATGCTGCTCGCAGACCTGCGAGAGAGGCTCTGGTCCCTCAACCTCTGGCCCGAGGCACTCCAGGTGCAGAAGCGACTGGCAGACGATCGCTACTCAGAGATCCTGAGGTACGAGAGAGAGATAGCGCTCCTCGAGACCTACGAGCATCCTGCTCGGGAGCAGGCGGAGACGGGAGGGGACACGGTCGAGGGGCAGAGCTTTGTAGAGCGCTTTGGTCCGGTACGTAATGTCAATAACTGGGCGATGAACTATGGTGGCTACAGTGGTGTCACCGCTTCCCGCCGTCTCACGCCCGACGAGTATCGCCGGCTCCACGACCGGATCACTGCCCTCCTCCGCCCCGAAACGGGTAAGTAAGAGCTGGATCAAGGTTTAAGCCAGTGGTGTGGGACAGTAGCCAATCGTCTCATCGTGAAGAGAAGCACCCCTTGCGGGTGCCAGCTTCCTATCCACGTGGTCAAGGGGCGTAGCCCCGAAGACCCGTGGACCAGGCATCAATAACGATCCCGACCCCGCTAAGGTGTCGCACTGGTTGCCGAACCGGAAGTGCGACACCCTGGCGGGGTCGTAGGTTAATAAAAGGCATCCTTTCCCCGCGGTCTTCGGCACTTCGTGCCTCGACACGCGGGCTAAAAAACGATGATCCCTCCGGGGCTTCGCCCCTGCGGGATCGGCAGGCGGGAGCATCAGGAGATGGATCAGTCAACGGAAAAGCACAGAGATAGGGATTGTCACTTCTTTGCTGCGAACTCAAATGCGTCACCACTGGGAGGTAAGCACTGCTTAGGGACGAAGAAAAGCAAAAAAAAGGAGGGCTGCACCTATAATAGGTGCAGCCCTCCTTAAATTAGGGTCTAAGTGATTTACTCCTCGGCGGGGGTCTCAGCTGTTGCCTCGGACTTGGTCTCAGGCTCCTCGGTGGGGGTCTCAGGCTTGCTGTCGTCGGACTGCTCGTACTCAGGCTTCTTGGCCTCCTCCTTGATCTCGCCTACACGATCCTGGTACTGAGAGATCTTGGCCTTGACCTCGTCAATCTGTTGCTGGACATGCTTGACCATGGGGTTGCTGGGGTCTCCGGAGAAGAAGCTGAAGTTGGTCTCCAGCTGCAGCAGCTCGTCCTCCAACTTGGAGATGCCGTACTTCACATTCTTCTGCTCGTCCTTGAGGTCGTCCTTGGAGAGCTTGGAGAGGTCTTTGTCGAGATTGACCTTGGAGAACTTTGGCTCCCTCTGGCGGTCATCACGACGGTCACCGCGGCGGAGGTTTCCGCCCCCTCCTCGGCGATCTCTATTGCCTCCCTCACGGCGGTTGCCACGGCGTCCGCCCTGTCCGGTGAGGATGCGCATGGCGCCGAAGTAGCGATTGAGGACATCATCCTTCTCATCATTGGGGACCGGACCGATGGAGCGCCACTCCTGCTCGAGCGCTTTCACCTCATCGGCTGTGGAGGGGTCGTTGCGACGGTCGAGGAGTGCCTCGAGGCGGTCTACAACATCGTACTTGGCCTGAAGGTTTTCCTTACGGTCGGCATTACGCTGCTTGTGCAGCTCTGCCTTGCGCTCAAAGAACTTGTCGCAGGCTGACCGGAAGCGCTTCCAGAGGCGCTGTGCCTCAGCCACCTGGGTACCGAAGCGGGAGTTCTCCGTCCACTCTCTCTGCATCGCCTTGAGCTTATCGGTGGTGGCACTCCACTCCTCGCTATCCTGCAGAGCCTCGGCCTCATCGACCAGCTCGCGGAGGCGCTGAAGCTTGGGCGAGATCTCGGCGGAGAGATCCTTAAGGAAGGCCTTGCGCCGCATGAAGAACTCGTCCCTCACCATATCGTACCTGCTGCGGAGATCAATGAAGAGATCCTTGGGCACCCGACCGATGGACATCCACTGGCTGTGGATCTTGCGCAGCTCATTCTCGTAGCGGCGCCAGCCCTGACGGCTGTCGGGCAGGGTGACGAGCATCTTCTCGAGACTGTCGACCAGCTCCCTCTTTTTCTCATAATTGGCCTTCTCGTCCTCGTGGATGGCCTTGAAGTGGTCATCGTGGCGCTTGTAGACCACCTGCTGGGCGTCCTTGAAGTCCTTCCAGAGGCTGTCCTTAAACTCCGGTGCCACGGGACCTACCTCCTTCCACTCATCGAGGAGGCCCTTCATCTTGCGGAAGGCCTTGACGGCATCCTTGTCGTCAGCGAGCGCCTTAGCCTTGGCGATGATCGCCTCTTTGGTGGCGCGGTTGTCGGCGTAGTCCTGGATGCGCTCTCCCTCGCCGACCTCTTTCTCTTCATAGAAGCGGTCCAGGAGACCGGAGTACTCGTCCATCAGGGCGTTACGGTCATTGTCGGGCACGCGACCCACCTCGCTCCAGGAGTGGCGGATGTTGAAAAACTCGTTGCGGAGGGTGATCGGATTCATCGTATTCGTCGGGCTGAGCAGGTCCCTCAGGCGCTCCACCAGCTGTCGCTTGGCGGCTAAGTTGGCCTCACGCTCCGTCCGCTCCTGCTCGCGCTGATCGCTGCGGAGCTTCTGCACGCGGGTCTTGAGATTAATGAAGCGGACTACCGACTCATCCTCAGGGGTTGCCTCAGTGCTCTCCGTCTCGGCACCCTCGCCTGCGGGCTTGGTGGTGACGCTGCCCTTGGGCATCATCTGCCGCTCGAGACGGCGCATATCGCGCTGACTCGGGATGGTGCCCTCCTCGACCATGGTATTGATGGCCTCATAGAGCTCGTCACCGCTGAGCTTGGAGAGGTCGGCGTGTGGCGCCTTCGCCTGCTCATCGCTCTCCTCGGACTCTTCCTCCTCTTCCTCCTCGTCGCCGTCCTCGGTGGTGGGAGCCTCCTGCGGCTCCTCGGGGGTGACGTCCTTCTCCTCCGACGCCTTGTCCTCCGGAGTGACCGACTCCTCTGTCGTGGTCTCCTCAGCGGGGACCTTAGTCTCTGCGGTCTGCTCGGTGGCAGCATCGGTGATGGTCTTCTGCTCCTCCACCTCCTGGGGAGCGGTATTCATGTCTGTGGGATTCAAGTCCATGGCTCAAATATACTTTAGATAGATTATTGCTGGCTGGTCGAGCTACAGCCCGATCAGCCCCCTAAGGTACTCAATTTAGAGGATTTCCACCACCTTTCTGACCACTTTCGCCTCTGAGCCTCAGACAGGCTATACTATGGATTTGCAATAAATGGGTACATTTGCGCAGAAGTATATCTAGAGTCAACGACATGCAAATTCATTGTTACAGACTGGAGCTTCGGAAGGTGAGCACCCTTGCCCTCTCCCTTCTGATGATTGGGCTCCTCTTTTCCTCCTGCGCCACTCGCAAGGATGTAGCCTACGTACAGACCCCGGAGCAGGTGATGACCGTGGCATCCAATGGTCTGCAAGATGCACGCATCCGCGCCAAGGACTTGCTCACCGTCACGGTGGAGTCCTCCAATCCTGAGGCTGTGGCCGCATTTAACGGCATCTACTGGACTCCCAACCAGCAGTACAGCACTTATGCTCAGCAGGCGAGGACTTTCCTCGTGGATAATGAGGGAAATGTGGAACTGCCGGTCGTAGGTCTGACCCACGTCGGCGGATACACTATGCGTGAGGCAGAGAGCCACCTCAAGGAGATACTCAAGAAGTACATCACCGACATCTCCTCGGTCAATATCAAGATCCAAAACTATAAGTACTCCGTGATCGGCGAGGTGAGACGCCCCGGGACCTTTACCTCCGAGAATACGAAGGTCTCGATCTTTGAGGCGCTGGCCAATGCCGGAGACATGTCCATCCAGGGTGTCCGCACGGAGGTGAAGCTGATGCGCGAAAATCCAGATGGTCACCGCGAGATAGTGACGCTCAATCTGCAGGACCCCAATATCCTCTCCTCGCCCTACTACTACCTGCAGCAGGGTGACGTGGTCTACGTGCAGCCCAATGACGCTGCCGCCCAGAGTGCCAATATCGGTGCCGCAACAGGTATCATCTTCAGCATCGCATCGCTGACCCTCTCCGTGGCCAATATCCTGATCAGTCTACTCGTGAAGTAATAAGTATGAACCCATACGACAGCTCCACAGGAGCACCCTCCAATACCCCTCTTACTGAGGAAGCAGGTCACGATGAGCAGGAGCTTGATCTCTCCACGCTCCTTCTATCGTACCTGAGCCACTGGCCGCTGTACCTCCTCTCGCTGCTCCTCTGCCTAATCTTGGGGTGGCTCTTCATCACCACCTCCAGACCGAAGTACAGAGTGGCAACGACCATTCTCTTCAATGACCCACAGGAGGGGAAGGGAGGCAACTACGCCTCTGCCATCGGAGAGCTGGATCTCGTCTCCATCGCGACCGGTGGACTCAATCTCAATGTCGACAACGAGATGCAGCTGATCCAGTCACGCGAGATGCTGCAGCAGACGATCAAGGAGTCACACTACTTCCTCGACTTCTCGAGCCGGCGAGGTCTCCGCACGCAAGTGTACTGGAGAGACCTACCGGTATGGATCACCATGGAGCCCTTTGACAAGCTCAGTCAAGTCAAGCAGCCTCTCGAGTATACGCTGACCTCCTCCTCTGACGGGATGACCCTCACAGATGAGGGTACCGGAGAGACAAAGGCCATCGGGCAACTACCGGCGACCGCGGTGACCGAGTATGGCATCCTCACGCTGCAGAAGGGCGACAGCTTGGCCCTGGAGCATGAGATGCCGGAGGAGCTCATGATCACCATCCACTCTCCGCTTGCTATGGCGGAGCAGATGACCCACGGGCAGGTCTCCGTCGAGCGTGTGGAGAAAAATAGTAATGTCTCCTCACTCTCCATCCTTGCTGACAACCGCCACAAAGGCGAGGACTTCCTCACCAAGTTGGTAGAGGTCTACAATCGTATGCGCGCCATCGACAAGAATGCGGCAGCACAGCGACAGTATGACTTTATCAATGAGCGTATCTCCCTCATCAGCCAAGAGCTGGGGAGCGTGGAGTCCAATCTCGAGTCGGTCAAGAAGTCTCAGGGCGTCACCAGCTACGAAGACCTCGGTGTCGTCGTGCAGAGCAGTGCCAAGCTCACCGAGGAGGTGTCGAGGATCCAGACGCAGCTCAAGGTGGTGGACCACCTGATCTCCTATGTGAGGGCGATGGGGCAAAATGAGTACAGCCTGATCCCTGCCTCGCTCGGCGTGGAGGATGCCTCGCTCAATAGTGCCGTCGGTCAGTACAATACGATGGTCCTTGAGCGAAACTCTCTCGCTGCCTCCGTAAGCCCCGAGCACCCGCGACTCAGGGCGCTTGAGAAGGATCTCGGGACCACTCGTGAGGGTCTCGTACGCGTGGCTGACGTGACCCGTCAAGGACTCCAGATCCAGTATGAGGGGCTCAAGAGCATGAAGGGAAGCTTGCAGGGGAAGATCTCGCAGGCTCCTACCTTTGAGCGCATCACCACCGACATAGAGAGGCAGCGCACCATCCGCTCCAATCTCTACCTCATGCTCCTGACGAAGCGCGAGGAGACCTCTATCTCTCTCGCCGCATCGCTGGAGAGCGCCAAGTTAGTCGACCCCGCTCTCGCCGACTCCGCACCCTCGCAGCCCAAGAAGCCTATCGTCTACCTCGCTGCCCTGATACTGGGTCTGCTCCTGCCGACGATCTACCTCTACCTGAGACGGCTGACCCGGACCAAGATCCGCACAGAGGATGACATTCGTCGCCATACCCCCCTCTCCATCCTCGGCAGCGTGCCTCATATGTCTGATGATCACTTCGGGGACCAGACCGGTGAGATCGTCGTCAAGACTCGAGACAGCGATGTGATGACGGAGGTCTTCCGCACCCTGCGTACCAACCTCAATTTCGTCACCGGCAACAAGCGACCCCTTGTCCTCCTCGCCACCTCTACGGTCCCGGCAGAGGGTAAGACCTTTGTCGCCTCCAATCTCGCCGTCTCCCTGTCGGCACTTGATGAGCGGGTACTCGTCATCGGGCTTGACCTTCGTAATCCCCGCCTGTCAAGGACCTTCAAGGGGCAGCACATCCACGACCGCCACGACACCACCCACGATCACACCCACGGGATGAGCGAGATCCTTAATGATCCCACACTCGACCCGATGGACTTCGTGATGGATTTGCCCGACTACCCGGGGCTGTCAGTACTGCCGGCAGGGAAGATCCCGCCCAACCCTGCGGAGATGCTCTCTCGCCCGCGCTTGGATGAGGTGATCGAGACGCTTAGGGACCACTTTGACTACATCATCATCGATAGCGCCCCCTGTGGTCCGGTGGTCGACACCGTCATCCTGAGTCGCATTGCTGATGCTACTATGTACGTCACCCGCTACCGTAAGACGGACAAGCGCGACCTTGAGTACATCAATTACTTGTCCGATGCCGGCAAGCTCCCCAATGTCTCCATTGTCCTCAATGACGTCAAGGCGGACACCAAGGCGCTTAAGAAGGGCTATGGGTATGGGTACGGCTATGGGTACGGCTATGGTTATGGCTACGGCTACGGCAATGACAAGAAATCCTCAAATCTCCACAAGTCATGAGGTAACCTGCCGATAGATCCCACCACACCTCGGGGGCCGCACCGCCGTCAGCGATGCGGCCCCCGAGGCATAGAGACGGATCCCTCAGTGTGACTTAGGGTAGAAGAAACTAAGAGCGAGGGTTGCGCCACCGGTAATCCCGGAAAGCGCAACCCTCGTCTTTGGATTGGGGGGTAAGATCAGAATTCGTAACCCACCATCACGAAGAAGTTAGCATTCTTCGGCGAGCCGGTGAGCGTCTTCGTATCTTTCAGCTGGTTTACGAAGCCGTACTGACCGCCCACCGTAAGGAGGATGTCCTCATACTTCAGTCCGAGGCCGGCAGCGAGACCGCTGTCAATGCGCCGCAGCTCACCCTCACTCCCAAAGGAATCATGCTTCTCCGAGGAGGTACTTCCTGCGATATTCTTACCGTAGAGGCCGATCCCGATGTAGGGGCCGAAGTCCAGGGTCACATTGAGATCGTCAGACACCTCTCGACTGACGCAGAGAGTCACAGGGATGTCAAGGTAATTGAGGTCGTAAGTGAGCGCCTTGTCAGCAGTCCCCTCGTATGCCTCCCCCTTTTGAGAGAAGAAGACACCCGGACGGACACCAAAGTCAAAGCCCTTATACTCGTAGATCTCGAAGTTTGCATCCACTCCGACTCGGACACCCGAGTGGAGAGATCGATTAGCACCGGGATAGGCTGTGAAGTCCTTGAGGAAGCTCCCCTGATATCCCACGTGGACGGCGATATCCACATCTAGGTCACACTCCTTCTCCTCCTGTGCGTTCGCCGGCAGCGACAGTGCCAAGGCGGATAGTGCTGCGAGAGCACCGAAGATCATCTTTTTCATTTCTTATACGCTATAAAGACAGTAGTTTCTACCACCACAAAGATAGAGAAAAACCACACTCCTTGCGAGCGTAGATCTTAGGGGTGACAGAGTAATACAGAGAGCCATTCAGCTCATTGTGGGGATGCGGAAACGAAGTGTCACCCCTTGCGGTTCGCACCATAAGCCTGTCTAAGCGCGCTCCGCTGAGTCTCCTCCCACAGCTCAAGGCACCCGACAGAGGATGCGGAGTGCACGTGGTAGGAAAAGGAGAGACTGCCCCCATTAACCCCGACTCAGCCACGATCCCCTCCCTTATCCGAAAGCTTCAGCGGTGCAAATACAGCACCCCCGCGGGGAGGAGTTGTCTCACAGTGCCTCTTTTTGACCAAAATCACCTCTTCTGCGCTCCTCGCCACCTCGTGTCTCAAAGTACGGCTACAGAGCGACGACCGCACTGAAACACCGCCCTTGCAGGATCAGTAGGTAGGATCATCAAGAGGTCAAGCGATCGGCAGGATCGCACCTGACATAGGGGACTGCATCTAAGCCGAAACGCCCATATACGACACAGAAGCCACTCTACTCACTATGAAGTGTGGGAACGAAGCACCCTTACGGGTGCCCACTCCTTACCACCAGTCAAGGGGTTTAGCCCCGAAGACCCGTGGATCAGGCATCACAAACAACACAGCGACCCCGCAAGAGTGTCGCACCGGGTACCTGACTCCCTGATAAGTGCGACACCACGGCTAAGTCGCCGGAAAAAGGGATTTCCGCTCGGCGACCCACAAGGGGTCGAGGGGGTAGGGGCGGTCTCGGCACATCGGTCACCGCTTCGCGGATGACCGATGCCTATGGAGCGAGCACCCTTCGGGTGCTTTCCGGATGATCCAACACGACACGCTCAGCAGGGGATCGTGACATCAGATAGGCTCAGCTGAGGTTTAGCCGAGGATCTGTCGAGGTCATAGCCGGGCTGGCTATGTCGCCGATGCAGTGGTCAGAAGCGGCGGGTGGCTTCGCGCATACCACCGAGAGCGCCTCCGGGCGTCTGACCTCCGAAGGGATTGCCGCCTGGCTGGTCTCCGCCACCCTCTCTGCGTCGACGCAGCTCCTCCTCGCGCTCCTTATTGCGGTCCTTGCGCTTCTCCTCATTGAACTTTGTCTGGATCATCGTCCGGGGCTTCTGCATGAGTAGCGGTGTGAGGAGGGGGTAGAAATTCTCCTTCACCTCCCAATTCTTCATAAGCTCAAAGACCTTGGGGGCGTAGTATACCGCTTCGGGCTGTATGGAGGCATCGTAGTCCCCCGGGTCCCAGCGATGATTGCCGTTTCGGTCATAGATGATCCGGAGGCCATATTTCCCCGGGTCGAGATCCGGGAAGAAGATCTCCCCTGCTCGACTGTAGGAGGTCCAGACCAGCTTGTCATCCGGGGTAAGGAGTTCGCCTATGATCGAGTCCGGCAGGTCGTGGATGGTGACGCGGAGGGAGGAGAAGTCGCTTTTCTCTTTGACCTTAAAGGCATCGACGACGGTTTTATCAAGGCGGTGGCCATAGATGTCAGCGATCTCGGTGCTGTCGACATGAAGCTCGTATTGCCCCCCGTAGCTGAGGCGGGCACTGATCAGCCCGGAGGTGACGCTTTCGTCAAAGAAGGCGATGGTATCGATCCGCATCGGCTGGAGGATCGAGTCCTTGGCATCGTAGAGGGCGAAGGCGCGGAGCATCGACGTGTCTATCGGGAGAGTCGATGCGAAGAGGATCGAGTCGGAGATGCCGCCCTTGCCCTTGTGCTCGATCTTGATAGAGAAGGGACTCTCGACAGTCTGAGCGGTGGAGTCGCTCACGGCTCTATTCCGCTTCTTCTCCTCCTTATCGATCTTGGGTGCCTTGTAGGCGATGCGCAGGGTGTCGCTCTTGTAGGCGGGGAGGCCGAGGCTGTCGACGGAGAGGTAGGTGAGCGCAAAGGTGCTGTGGGCGCTCCAGGTGGTGTCGGTGAGGAAGAAGCTGACGACCCCATCCTTGCTCTTATCCATGACGTAAGGGGGCTTCATCGTGTCGGTCGGCAGTGCGAGGGAGTCAACCCGCGCGAGCTTGATGACGCTGTCAGGGAGGGCGTTGAAGGTGAGCCTGAGCTGGTAGGGGGCGGGGCGCTCACGCTTCTTCAGGAAGCGCTTGGGGTCGCGCGGCTCGTAGTAGAGCAGGACCAGATCGTCGGGGTAGTAATGAGTGAAAGGGACCTGCTTGATAGTGTCGATGGTGAGCGAGTCGACCCAGAGGGTGTCGGGGCGAATGTCGGGCTTGCAGGTGGTGAGGACGGCACTATCGAGCCAGGCAACACCCTCGGTCCCCACCATATCGTTGCGGTAGTTCCCATCGCTCTCCTTGAGGGCAAAGACATGGTATCGTCCCTCACGGACGTTGCGAATCACAAACTTCGCCTTGTCGGACGTACGACTGGTGCGGAGGAATGTGGTGTCGTGGAAGGCACTCCTCGGGGCAGTGTCGGGATGAAGACCGACGAGGAGTCCCTGCATAGGCTCGTGCGTGCGGGCGTTAAGCACCGTCCCTGCGATCTCCATAGTGTCGATGCGGTCCCCGGTGCTGAAGGCAAAAGAGAAGTTCTCCAGCGGATTGCCCTCGTTATTATCGACAATCGCATCGGTGAAGTCGATCGTATAGGTGGTATTGGGCGTGAGGGTGTCCTTGAGGCTGACCACCACTTTTTTCCCATAAGAGATGATCTCCGGCTGTTGCAGCTGAGGTGGGGAGACGATGATCTTCTTGAGCGGGTCCTTGATGGTGACAAATTCGTCGAACCAGAGGGTCACCTTTTTGGACGAGACATTGAGCTCTCGATCCGCCGGGTGGCTCCGGACGAGCTTCGGGGGCTGGTCGTCATAGGGACCACCATCCGGTGCCACCCTATTGGCGCATCCGTAGATTATGGCAATCGTTCCGCCTATCAGGAGAGAGAGGTGGAGCCAGGGAGATCGACGTCTGTTCTTCATCATAAGTTCAACGGGCTTGCCTGCAAAGGTCGGTAAAAAAGTGGGGATAACTCCGTGCCGTCACGGCGACATCATCCGGTACCATCACTTGTGTCTCCTCCAGTGCGGTAGCAAGGACTCCAAAGGCCATAGCCAAGCGATGGTCTCCTCTGTGATTGAGCGTCACACAAGCGGGAGTCGTTTCACGTGGAACGCCCGTGTAGGTAAACCCGTCCGAAGATAGTCTGACGAAGGCATCAGCGGACCAGCCGAGGGAGTGAGCGATAGAGAGGGATGCGCCGAGGCGATCGGACTCCTTGTAGACCAGTGAGGATAGCCCCGTAAAAGTGGCGGGCACTCCTAAACCAATTACTGTGGCAAAGAGAGCAGGGAAGAGGTCAGGGTTTTGAGACAAGTCAAAACATAATGGCAGCTCTACCTCAGTCGGTTCATTACGTCGAGTCAGTCGAACTGAGTGATCAGTCGAAACGACATCCAGAAATGGGTCAAAGAAGTTAAACACACGGGCATCCGGATGGGACGAATTAGGTTTCAGCTCCTTCAAAACCACCATTTGGATCTCCGGGTGGAGCGCTTGCAATTCCAGCCAAAAGGCAGCAGAGGAGTAGTCGGCAGGGAGGGTCAGATCATAAGAATCGAGAGCAGTGAAACCTATCTTACAAGAAGGCTCAAACTTAATCCGATCCGCTTTCCAAGCGAGATCTATACCGAACTGACGGAGGCAGTCTATCGTCAGAGCGATATACCTTGAGCTTGGATCAGAATGCTGTCTCCGTATTCTTAAAGGGTAGTTTCTAGCCACCGCAAAATAGATTATTGCAGAGACAAATTGACTTGACTCCCATGATCTTGCGTCCACCTCTGTTTCACGTGGAACTACCTGACGTCGCGCGTCAACGACCCACCGGTCATCCGTCTGGTCGATAGTGACACCACAACTATGCAGATAGTCGAGGAGTGGCCCCATAGGGCGACGAAGCAACTGAGGATCGGTGAGGTGAAAGGTGGTCTGCCGACGCTCTGCAGCAGCAATCGCCATGAGGAACCGAGCGACACTCGCAGAGGCAGTGAGGGTAATATCAGAGTGTCCCGAAAGAAGCGCCTGGAGACCATCGTACATAGCGTAGAGATCCTCAGGAGCATCTGCACCCAAGCGTTCCCTGTCGGGCATCTGAGAGACTCCCCTACCCCGCCGATGGAGATAGCAGGAGATCAGCGCACGAATGCCCTCACTCTTCGACAGAGGGAGGTTAACCTCAATAGACGAGGCAAAAGCCGATTTCGTGAGTACCTTCATAGTCACAAAGATAGCAGAAAGTCCCGTCCCATCATTGGATAGAAGGATCCATCTCACATTAGATACAGGGCTGACGCATTTAGGCATTAGGGAAATCATATACAAGGGGGGGCATACGGGAGGCACCAGAAGGGTGCTCGCTCCATAGGCATCGGTCATCCGCGAAGCGGTGGCCGATGTACAGAAGCCCGTCCCCTACCCTTCCGACCCCTGGCGGGTCGCCGAGCAGAAATCACCCATACCGAAGACCACGCAAGGACTTTGCGCCGGTAGCCGCCTACTCAAGCAGTGCGACACCTAATCGGACGGGTCGGACGGCGCAAGCGACAGGTATTTAGGAAGTAGCGACTGAGGACATAAAAAAGGTCCACAAAGCTGCCGAAACGCAGCCTGTGGACCTTTTAGATTAATAACTTCCGATCAGAGGAGATGCTTGAGCGTGTCAGCCTCCAGGGAGGTGGCACCAAAGCGGAAGAGCTCGGGGGTGAGCCACTCGTCGCCAAGCACCTCCTTGAGGATGCAGAGATACTTGAGCGCCTCCTCGGTCGTACGCACGCCACCGGCGGCTTTGATCCCTCTCTTGAGACCAAACTGATCGTAGTACTGCTTGACGATAGAGGCCATGATGTAGATCGCCTCGGGCGTGGCACCGGGATAACCCTTGCCGGTAGAGGTCTTGATGAAGTCTGCATCACAGAAGAGGGCAAGGATGGACGCCTTGACGATATTCTCGGGCGTCTGGAGGGCACCGGTCTCGAGGATCACCTTTAGGATCACATCCTTGGCGGCCTGTCTCTGCTCCTGCAGCTGGTCACAGACGGTCTCGTAGTCACCGGCAAGGAAAGCACCGACCGGGAGTACAATGTCGATCTCCTCCGCCCCATCGTGGATCGCCAGGGCGATCTCAGCCACTTTGATCTCAGGGAAGGTCTGCGACGAGGGGAAGCCACCTGCCACGCAGGTGATGTGGCACTGCTCGACGGTGAGGTTCTCCTTGATCACCTGAGCAAAGTTAGGATAGACGCAGATACTCGCCACAGGGGTAATGTCAGGGTGGTCGTCATCCAGCTTATTGACTTGCTGCGTCAGCTTATAGATCTTATCCTCATTGTCCTCAGAGGTAAGCGAGGTGAGGTCGATCATACTGTGGATAAGGTTGATATTATCTCTGGTATCAAGCTCCTTATAGTGCTTGTCGACACACTCTTGCACCTTAGCCGTCACCTCCTCCATACTGAGGTCAAAGGTAAACTTTCCGAAGGCCTCACTATACTTGTCCTGTGAGGGGAAGAAGTCGTTGTCGTGGTGATTATGACTCATGGTTGTATAATTTGGGATTGGATAAATGTCTGAATTTGTCGCGAGCTGTCTTCTTCGCTATGTTTCTCTCAAGAGCCTCCGTGAGATCGCAACCTGTCTGATTGGCAATGCAGGCGAGGACCCAGAGTACATCAGCGAGCTCGTCTGCCAGGTGTTCCTTAGAGAGATTGTCCGTGGACTTCGCACTCTGATCCCCATAGGTTCGAGCGATAATGCGAGCCACCTCGCCCACCTCCTCCGTGAGCTGCGCCATATTGGTGAGAGGCGAAAAGTAACGCACCCCGTAGTCATGGATCCACCGATCGACTATCGTCTGGACCTCTCTAAGAGTAGGGCTGGGCGTGTCGGTCATCGGTTTCGCGAGTCTATGCAAATGGTCACAGGCCCGTCATTGAGTAGCCTGACCTTCATATCGGCCCCGAAGACCCCCTTCTTCACCTCTGACCCGAGCTCATTGGAGAGAACCTGCGCCATAAGGTCGTAGAATGGCTCTGCCTCGGGGCCCTTGGCAGCATGGATGTAAGAGGGTCTATTGCCCTTCTTCGTCGATGCGAGGAGAGTAAATTGGCTGACCAACAGGATCTCCCCGCCGATGGACCGGATGTCCTTATTCATCACCCCCTCCTCGTCATCAAAGATGCGCAGGGCAATGATCTTGCGGACTAAGTAGTCCATATCCTCGGCTGTGTCGCCCACCTCCACTCCCTGTAAAACCAGCATCCCGGGACCGATCGACGAGATCAAAGACCCATCGACCGTCACGGACGCCTCGCTCACACGCTGAATAACTGCTCTCATAGACCAAAGATACCACTTTAGGACAAATTGGAGGACAGCACGAAGGGCAGATGTAGGGCTGACGCACTTAGGCATTAGCGTAATCATATACCAAGGGGGGGCTCATCCGTGAGGCACCCAAAGGGTGCTCGACCCATAGGCATCGGTCATCAGCGAAGCGGTAACCGATGTGCCGAGACCAGCGCCTACCCCCTTGACCCCTTGGGTCGTCGGGCAGAAATCCCCAATCCCGGCGACCCCGCCGGGGCATCGCGCATATCAGGGAGTCAGGCACCCGGCGCGACACCCTTGCAGGGTCGGGGTCGTTTGGGATGCCTAATCCACGGGTCGTCGGGGTTACGCCTCTCGACCACGTGCCAACGAAGCTGGCACCCACAAGGGGTGCTAATCGCAGACCGATCCCGCAAAGGCGAAGCCCTGCCTGACGCTGCACCGCAAGTCTATCCGGCAGAGGACCCCGGAAGGGGTCCGTTTTGCTTAGCCCGGTGGTCGAGGCACGAAGTGCCGAAGACCCCGGGTTTTCAGCGTCACGCCTTTATGATACGACCCCGACAGGGGTCGCTCGTAATGGGGATCGCCAAGGGAGCGTCACCACATGACAATGATCGGGGTGACCTTCAGGCATGCTGAGAGGGCATCAGGCCTCGCTCTCAGGGTGGAAGTAGTCCCAGACGAGGCGTGCCTTGGCAGAACCAATAGCCTCTGTCAGTTCGTCGAGAGAGACAGACTCGCGTATCCGCTTCACTGACTTGAAGGTACGGATCAGCTTCTTCTGAGTAGCAGGGCCGATACCAGCAATAGCATCGAGCTCAGAGGAGATCGACTTCTTAGCATGGACATTTCGGTGGAAGGTGATCGCGAAGCGGTGCACCTCATTCTGGATCCTCTCAAGGAGGTGAAAGACCTGCCCCCGCTGCATGATGCCGATCACCTGAGGCGGATCTCCATAGAGCACCTCACTGGTGCGGTGGCGGTCGTCCTTGGCGAGACCGAGGATCGGTATCTCTACCCCCACCTCGTCAAGCGCCTTTCGCACCACCCCCATCTGTCCCTTGCCACCATCGGTGATGATGAGGTCTGGGAGCTCCTCCCCCTCGTCACGCAGGCGGCTGTAGCGACGCACCACCACCTCGTGCATCGAGGCATAGTCATCCGGTCCCTCGACGGTCTTGATGTGGAAGAGCCGGTAGTCCTTCTTGGAGGGGACACCGCCCTTAAAGACGACACAGGCGGCCACCGGCTCCGCGCCTTGGATATTGGAGTTATCGAAGCACTCCACGTGCCACGGGAGCGATGGCAGTCCGACCGAGCTCTGCAGGTCTCGCAAGATCTGCATATTGTGCTGGGCAGGGTTGAGCTTCTCCGCCTGCAGGTCCTTATCCTTGATGAACTGATCCACATTGTGCTGGCTCAGGTCCAGTATATGCTTTCGGTCGCCCCTCTGAGGGATCGTGACGCGATAGGCAGAGAGGTCGAGGTACTCCGGCATGAGGGGGAGAATGAGCTCGCGAGTGCCCTCC
>QWBY01000758.1_pt1 | contig 21249 bp, 24 predicted proteins | sample 1972471 | NCBI WGS metagenome assembly QWBY01 (sample SAMN09866722, study PRJNA288562) | Human gut metagenome isolate term6_stool, whole genome shotgun sequencing... | reverse complement strand
TAGTGGAGTTTGTATGAAAGAGAATAGACTTAAATCTTGGGGGTTCGAAGAATTTCCCACAGAGGATCCTAGAATTATAAATTATATAGGCTTAGAAAGTCCTGAAAATAAGATGACCTCTTACGAAATATTTCCGGGAATCATTGTACTCTACATCAGTCTGAAGAAGAAATACAACACTAATAACTCTTTTGTGGAGGGAAATAGAGGATATAGGATAGGATACTGCTATGAGGGCAACTATTTCACCTACATAAATAATACTAAGGTACTCATAACTACAAATGAAATTTTCGTAGGAAGATCAATACCAATTTCAAAATTTTCTTCCACCACAAGCCATCGAACCACTGCATTTAACATAGTAATAGCAGATAAAATCTTGGATAAAAATTCTCCCTACTTTCCATACATTGGAGAATTTATATGTAAATTTAAAAATGTAAAAGACATGGGATGTGCCATTAAAAACGAAGATTTGGTAAAACTTGCAAATGAACTGATCCAAGCACTTAAAGAAAGAGATATGCTATTTATAAAATTAAAATCCTTGGAACTCATATATAGAATAGGAAAAGTTGGCATAAATCCAAGTAAGACCAATTATTTCACGGCAGGAGGGGATAAACTAATGGAAGAGGTAGAGAAATATATGAAAGAAAACCTGGATAAAAATCTAAACTTAGATCATCTAGCGAAAAAATTTAAAATATCAAAATCTACTTTAAACACAAAGTTCACTAGATCCTTTCAATACACGCCGATGAAGTATATCCAAAGATTAAAACTAATATATTCGGAAGATTTGCTTCTAAACACGGATAAATCCATACTAGAAATAAGCAATGATCTAAATTTTCAGAACCCATCTAACTTCAACAGAGCATTCAAAGATTTTACAGGACTTAGTCCTAGCCAATATAGAAAACAAAACGAACCTGAATAATAAAATTTAGGTTCGTTTTAGATTTTTCATAACAGAATCCAAAAAAATCTCATCTATTTTTTATTTCTAATTCTAAAATGGTATAATAGATAGACAGAGATTAAAGGAGATAAAATGAGAACTTCATATATACTAATGATCGTAACGATAATTTCAAAAGTATTTGGACTTTTGAGGGAGAAGACACTAGCTTACTTCTTTGGACTTTCCGTGGTGGCAGATGCATTTCTAATAGCGTTTCAAATCCCAATGGCATTTACCAATGTCATAAGCGGCGCAACTGCCAATGGATTTATCCCCATGTACAACCAAGCCATCGAAAGCCGCGACAAGGAATACGCAGACAGATTCACAGCGAGCTTTACAAATTTAATATTTTTAATCACGGGAATTATTTCCATAATACTTGTAGTATTCGCAAAACAACTTGTGGTACTAATGGCGCCTGGATTTGAAGGAGAAAAGCTAAGTCTTAGCATCTTTATGACTAGGATGGGACTTCTATCACTTTCAGTAACCTCCATGATGAGCGTCTTTAAGGCGTATTTACAGATCAAGAGAAGGTTCGTAGTATCAGTGGTCCACGCAATTGTGCAAAACCTACTGATGATGGGCTTTATGTACTTTGCATATAAAAACGGCTACAACTACCTAGGAATTGGAATTTTGATATCATTTATATTCCAATATATAATCTTCTTCCCATATTTAAAAAAAGAAGGCTATAAGCACAAAATCTTAATCGACTTCAAGGATCCACATCTAAAGCTTATGATGAGCATGATACTTCCAATCATCGTGTCCACATCGGTAATCGAGCTTAACTTTATGATTTCAAAGGCTCTCGCTTCAGATATCGAAAGTGGAGTTTCAATCCTAAACTACGCCTACAAGATTCAAGGATTCGTAACAGGAATCGTCATTACATCGGTAATCACAGCTGTGTATCCACAGATGGCAAAGCATGCATCACTTAAAAACTACACAGATCTTAAAAAATCTACCCTTATGGGACTTTCAACCATTATGTTTCTAGTGATTCCAGCAACAGTTGGACTATTTATATTTGCAGGACCGATAATCGAAATCCTATTCGTCGGAGGTAAGTTCACCGTTGAAGATGCAATGAAGACGAGACCAGTCCTTGCCCTATATGCAATAGGGCTTATAGGAATAGGATTTAGAGAAATCATCTCAAGAGTATTCTATACACTAGATGATTCCAAAACACCAGTTATAAACTCTGTCTTGATGGTAGCTATAAATACTATTCTGTCTCTAATTTTGGTAAAGAGCCGTGGAGTAGAAGGACTGGCGCTAGCTACATCAGTTTCATTTCTTCTAGGAGGAATACTGCTTATTTTTCCGCTTAAAAAAAGAGTAGGAAGTCTAATAGATAAAAAGATTCTTGTAAATATTTTTAAAATTATAATTTCATCGACCTTGATGGGAATATCATCTGCTTTATGTTTTAAATTTGCAGCAGTGAAATTTGGAGATAAGCTTAGCTTCTTGATTTCTCTCGTAGTAGCTTGTGCGGTTTATTTTATCTCTACATTTGTTTTAAAGGTTGATGAAATAGATGAATTTATAAGGAAAAAGGATAATAAAAAATAATCAAGATAAAATATTTATAATCTAAGAGCTTTTTTAAATTTCTTTAAACAAAGATTAAAGAAATTTAATGAAAGCTTTTTTTGTTAAATTGATAACATAATTATCGAAAAAAGAAACTTAAACTGCTTTAAAACGATTGCATTTAGCAAGTCATAGTGTTAATATAAAAATAGCTAGTTTAATATTAAGAGGTGTAATATGACATTATTTTTAATCGGACTAGTCATATTGTTTGTAGGTGGATATTTCTACGCAAATCTATGCGAAAAACAAATAGAACCAGACGATAGAGAAACACCAGCAATAGCAAAAGCAGACGGTATGGACTTTGTCGGAATGAGCAAAAACAAAAACTTCCTTATAGAATTATTAAATATAGCAGGTACAGGACCTGTACTTGGACCTATCCAAGGAATTCTATTTGGACCTATTGCATTTATTGCAATACCAATCGGAAACATAATCGGTGGTTCAGCTCATGACTACTTTAACGGTATGATTTCCATGAGAAACGGGGGAGCACAAATCCCTAAACTTGTAAGTAAATACTTAGGAAACGGAACAAGAAAATTCTACAACGTAGTAATAGGCATTCTTCTACTTTTAACAGGGGTAGTATTCGTATACACACCTGGAGACTTAATAGCAAAAGATATTCTTGGAAAAGATCCTAGCGGAAGCATAATTTGGATTATTTATGCATGTATTTTCTTATATTATATAGTAGCAACACTATTCCCAATAGATGCTATCATTGGTAAAATTTACCCAATATTTGGAGCATTCCTAATTATATCAGCAGTTGGAATTTTCGTTGGTATCCTAACTCAAGGAGCAGGACATCTTTCATTCGAAGGACAAGGATTAATCGCTAATCATCCAGGTGGACAAAAGTTCATCCCAGCGTTCTTCGTAACAGTAGCCTGCGGTATCCTATCAGGTTTCCACGGATCTCAATCAACACTTATTTCTAGAACAGTTAGAAATGAAAAAGAAGGTAAATTCGTATTCTACTGGGCAATGGTTATGGAAGGATTCATAGCTATGTGCTGGGCAGGTGGAGCAATGGTTCTATTCTCAAAAGGAACAGCACTTGACACAGGCGCAACAGCAATGGTAGGAGAAGTATCACGTGCATTTATGGGTAAGATCGGTGGTATGTTAGCAGTAGTAGGAGTAATCGTACTACCTATCACATCTGGAGACACCGCATTTAGAGCACTAAGACTTATAATCGCAGATGAACTTGGAATCGAACAAAGAAGCTGGTCAAAGAGAATGAGTATCTCACTAGCAATATTCTTACCAGCATTTGGAATACTATACTTTGCAAAATCAAGTCCAGGAGGATTCAACCTACTATGGAGATACTTCGGATTTACTAACCAATTCGTAGCACTATTTGCACTAGGAGTAGCAACAGTATACTTCTATGTAAATGGAAAGAAATGGATTATGCCACTAATACCAGGAATCTTCTATTCATTCATAGTATTCTCCTATATTTCACACATGAAGATAGGATTAGGACTAGAAGAAAGATTCTTATCAAAGTGGAACCCAGCAATAGATCCAATGTCATACACTGGATCTTATGTAGTAGGAGCAGTTTTAGCAATACTATACGTAGTACTTGTGTTAAAACGTGCTAAAAACAACAAAGAACAAATATTAAATACAAAATTAGATTAATAAAAACTAGCTTGGGGCGTAAAGCCCCATTTTTTTATTTTTTGAAAGACTTTGTATGGGTACTTCTTCCATAAACATAGAAACTAAACTCTATTTACTCAGGCGAAGCCGTGGGAAAACAAAAATTACCATTCATCCCAGTAGCGGAAGCAATCTGCTTCCATAAGCCTTGAGGCTAAATTATTTTTCTTCAGGCGAAGCCGTAAAACAAAACAAATTACGATATATCTTTGTAACGGAAGCTATTAGCTTCCATTAATCTCAATACTAAACACTCTTTACTTAGCCGTCAGGCGTACAACAACATCGCCATAATATTCTCATCTCATAGCGGAACCTTCTAGGTCCCACAGCCGAACGGCGTAAATTCTTTAAATAATGCCGATTATTAGTACCCATCGAGCGACAATCCCCTCAACGAGTCATCCTGAGAGGCAGTCGAGTTCTGCAAATCAGCCTTCACTTCGTTTGGCTTCTTTGGAACTCTTTGCACGAGACCTGCTACGAAATCAGAGATTTCGGCTAGGGCTTCGAAGGATCTGACCTATATTTAACCCATCTTTGCAAAAATTATACATAAGATTTCAAGACAACAGTCATCAAAACATAACCTCGCCAGTGTTATACCCATTCGACTACGACGGTTCCGCTTTGCTTCACCGTCTCCGCTCAGGGTGACTGTCTTCATTGAGTTATTTTCGAAATTAATTTTATAGGTCGTCGCCCCGAGAGGCAATCGAGTTCAACAAATCAGATTTCATTTCGTTCATCTTCTTTGGAACTCTTTGCACGAGACCTGCTTCGAAAGGGTATAACCTCCTAGGATCAAGTCTTGCCAAATGAAACTAATAATAGATATTATGCTCCACGTAGAGCATCCCAAAAAAAACAGCAAATCAACTGACTTGCTGTTAAAATATATAAGTAAACTTAAACATTGTATACCAATGTAACCACTGAAACTATAATCCCACCGATAGATAGGACGAGAAACTTCTTTTCTTTTTCTTTAGAAAAATAATATCCGATACCGCCGCCGATGGATAATAATAATTGTGATGCTATAGCTAAAGCTTTAGGATAAAAGTTAGATGGATTTCCAGACATATCTATTTGTACAGTTACTGTTTCTGGCAAAACCATGTAGCCATAAATTGAAAGCCCAAGAGATACAAGGACTATAATTGTCAATATTATTTTTTTGTTCATTTTTAACTCCTCCATTTACATTTGTTTTTCAAATTTAGAACGCCAAAAGACTGCATATATTTGTATAGAAAGATAGATTGCAACTAGTATTACTATTTGCAACTTATCAACACCCATCAATGAAAACATAATAAGCATGGCTGCAAAGAGATAGGTCATTAAGTCGTAGGCTTTTGCCTTGGACTTTTCTGCAATCAATACGTTTCTTTCGTCATTCTTATCAATTTCAAGCTGTCTGATTAACTCTTTATTATTTTTTGTAGAGAAATATTTAATTATATTTCCCATGAAATGTCCGAAAACTCCACATCCAATACCGATAAATAAATACGGAATAGCGAGGACTGTCTTATTTACACTATCGATGCTTTTGTGAAGATAAAGTCCGGTTAAAACTAATGCTAATCCTAAAAATACTAGCGCCCAGTCTCTTAAAATATTTTTGTTTCTATTCATTTTCATCCTCCTCATAAATAAAAATATCTTCAATAGTTAAATTAAAATATTTAGCAATCTTAAAAGCTAAAATAATCGAAGGGTTGTACCTTCCGTTTTCCAAAGAACCTATGGTCTGTCTCGAAACCTCGAGAATGTTCGCCAGTTCTTCTTGGGTGATCCCTCGAGCTTTTCTTATTTTTTCAAGTCTATTTTTCACATTTAATTACCTCCAATCAAATGACAAGTTAACTTTACATTAAGTATAATTATTTTTGAAATGAATGTCAAGTATACTTTCCGTGTTTTGGGGAAAATTTTTAAAGAAAGTTATAAGGAAGACTGTCGCCCTGAGCGAGGAAATTTATTTCCGAGTCGAATGGGTATAACATCCGATGGTTAAGTTAATGCAAAGGGTTTTCTTTTTAAGAGATCCTTCAAAGCCCTAGCCGAAATCTTTGATTTCGTAGCAGGTCTTGTGCAAAGAGTTCCAAAGAAGCCAAATGAAATGAAGGCTGATTTGCAGAGCTCGACTGCCCCTCAGGGTGACTGTGTTCCTATAATTATTCCTATCATTTACTTCACCTTCAAACCCATATATTGCAATAAATCCACCTTTAATGTATAATATGGTATAATGTTTATAGAATATTTAAAATTTATAGTGTTTTGAGTAAGCTTATTTATTCTTCACAGAGAATGGTCGTTTGGTGGAAGACCTAAGGATGATTTGCCGAACATGGATTCACTTTATCCCGAAAGGGCGGCAGAAACCGTTATATTTTTAGAGGTCTTTTAGACAAATTAGAGTGGTACCACGATCCTTCGTCTCTAGCGGAGGATTTTTTTATTTTACAGATAAAAGGGAGGAATTATGAGTAAAAAATATTATTTAACCACACCTATTTACTATCCAAGTGATAACTTACACATTGGACATACCTATTGTACCGTTGCAGCGGATGCGCTTAAAAAATTCAAGACTCTTCAAGGTTACGACGTTTACTTCACTACTGGATCCGACGAACACGGTCAAAAACTTATGCAAAAAGCCCACGAATATGGAATGGAACCGAAGGAATACATCGACCATATCGTGGATAATATAAAGGCTCTTTGGAAGACTATGGACATCGATTACGATTATTTCATCAGATCTACCGATGAAATTCACGAAAAAAACGTGCAAAACATCTTCCAAAAGCTATATGACAAGGGTGAAATCTACAAATCTGAATACGAAGGATACTACTGTACTCCTTGTGAATCTTTCTGGACTGAATCTCAACTTGGCGAAGGACACACCTGCCCTGACTGCGGTAGAGAAACTCACGTTGCTAAGGAAGAAGCTTATTTCTTCAGACTTTCTAAGTACAGAGACAAGCTTATTGAGCTTTACAACGAACATCCTGAATTTATAGTTCCTGAATCAAGAAAGAATGAAATGGTTAAGAACTTCCTCGAAGGTGGTCTTGATGATCTATCTGTTTCCAGAAGTTCTTTTAAATGGGGAGTTAAGGTTCCTTTCGACGATAATCACATCGTATACGTGTGGATCGACGCTCTTTCATGCTACTTGACCGGTCTTGGTTACGGTTGGAACGACGAACAATTTAACGAATATTGGCCAGCTGATGTTCATCTAGTTGGTAAGGAAATCATGAGATTCCACACCATTATTTGGCCTGCAATCCTTATGGCACTTGATATGCCTCTTCCAAAGCAAGTATTTGGTCACGGATGGATTCTATTCGACGACGACAAGATGAGTAAATCAAAAGGAAACGTAGTTTATCCTGAACCAATTATCAAACTTTACGGTGTTGACGCTCTTAAATACTTCTTACTTCGTGAATTTTCTTTCGGTTCTGACGGAAGTTTCACCAAGGAAAAATTCATGTCAAGACTTAACTCAGACCTTGCAAACGACTTAGGAAACCTAGTTTCTAGAACTGTTTCCATGATTATAAAATACAACGATGGCATAATCGAAAAGACTGATGCCAAGACTGAACATGACGATAGTTTAATCGAACTTGCAACTTCAATTCGCGCAAAGGTTGAAAAAGCTATGGAAACCTACCAATTCTCCGACGCGCTAGAAGATGTGTGGACCTTGGTTAGACGTGGCAACAAGTATGTTGACGAAACCACACCATGGATCCTTGCAAAGGACGAATCTAAGAAGGACGAACTAAATAATGTTCTATACAACTTAGCTGAATCTCTAAGAATCGTATCAATCTTAATCAGCCCATTCTTAACCAACACTGCCAAAGAAATCAGAAGACAACTTGGTATCGAAGGCGAAATCAAGCTTGAAGACGCAAGCGAATTTGGACTTCTTGCAAGTGGAGCAAAGGTAACTAAAGGGGACGTAATCTTCCCAAGACTTGATATCCAAGAAGAAATCAAGAAGCTAGACGCTGAAAACAAGGCTCTTTCAGACAGACGTGAAAAAGAACTTGAAGAATGGATTGCAAAAGCTGGCGGCAAGAAACCAGAAGCAAAAGCGGTTGTAGAAGCAAAAGAAGATGAAGCTGCACCAATTACCATCGATGATTTCGACAAAGTAAAGATAAAGGTAGCTCTTATCGAATCTGTTGAGGATCATCCAAACGCAGACAGACTCTACGTTCTAAATCTAAAACTTGGCGACGAAAGAAGAGTTATTGTTTCAAATATAAAGAGCCATTACACAAAAGAAGAGTTAACAGGAAAGAAGATCCTTGTGATTACAAACCTTGAACCTAAGAAGTTCAGAGGAGTGGAATCCCACGGAATGCTAATGGCTGCACAAACTAAAGACGGCAAACTTTCCCTTGCAACTGTTATGGAAGATATGCCAGACGGAGCAGTGGTTAATTGATGATAGATTCTCACGCTCATTTAGATGATCCAAAATTCGATCTAGATAGAGATTCTTTGATAGATAATTTAGAAAAACATGGAATAGAGTACGTGTTTAACATTGGAGCGGACATTGTAAGTTCGAGAAATTCTGTGGCTCTTGCGGATAAGTATGAAAATATCTATGCGGTGGTGGGCATCCATCCACATGATGCAAGTAGCTATAACGAAGAGATTGAAAAGGAACTTATTGAACTTTCTAAAAATAAAAAAGTGATGGCGATAGGAGAGATTGGTCTCGATTATTACTACGACAACTCTCCTAGGGACATCCAGATGGAAGTCTTTAAGAGACAAATTGAACTTGCGGCGAAGTTAACCCTTCCAATTGTTATCCACTCGAGAGACGCTCACAAGGACACTTTCGACACATTAAAGGAAGCTCGCGAAAAATATCCGAACATGAAGGTGCTCATCCACTGCTATTCAAGCTCTGTGGAGATGATGAGGGAGTATATGAAACTCGGATTCTATATAGCCCTTGGCGGTGCGGTGACCTTTAAAAATTCAGTAACTCCAAAAGAAGTTGCAAAGGAAGTGCCGTTAAGTAGACTTCTACTTGAAACCGACTCACCATACATGGCTCCAGTTCCGCTAAGGGGTAAGAGAAACGAGCCGATGTTTGTAAAATACGTGGCGGAAGAAATTGCGGGTCTAAGGGGTATAAATGTAGAAGAAGTTATAGAAGAAACTTCAAAAAATACCAAGGAGTTTTACGGCATATGATAAAGGAAGTCATAGTTGTAGAAGGAAAAGACGATGTAACTGCGGTAAAAGCAGCAGTTGATGCAGAAGTCATCACCACCCACGGGTTTGGATTCGGTAAGAAACTTCTAAATACCCTAAAAGAACTTCAAAAGAGAAGGGGCATAATCCTCTTCACCGACCCGGATCACACAGGAGAAAAGATCAGAAGAGATATAGAAAGAGCAGTTCCAGGGGCGAAGCACGCCTATCTTCCTAGAAAAAAAGGAGAAAAGGACGGCAACATCGGCGTCGAAAACGCAAAGCCAGAAGATATAAGAGAAGCAATAAGCCGTGCAAAACCGCTGAGAGAAGAGTACGAAGAAATCTACGACAATAGAGATCTCTTAAGACTAGGACTCACAGGCTCCAAAGAATCTTCAAAACTAAGAGAAGAACTTGGAGAAGCCTTAGGAATCGGTCACGCAAATGCAAAGGTGTTTTTGAAGAGACTGAACGCATTTAAAATATCGGAAGAAGAATTGCTAGAAAAACTTGAAGAGGTAAGAAAGAATGGATAGACTATTTAAACCCTCCGTACTGGTACAAATCCTAGAAGAATTTGGATTTAGATTTACCAAAAGTTTGGGACAGAATTTTTTAATAGATGGAAATATAGTTAGGCGCATTGCCGACGGAGCAGGAGTGGAAGAAGGCTCAAACGTGCTGGAAATCGGACCAGGAGTGGGCACACTTACAGAAGAACTGCTACTTCGTGGGGCAAATGTGTTGGCTGTGGAAATCGACAAAAACTTGGTGGACATCCACAAAAAAACTCTAAACTACGATAGGGTTAAAATAATCTACGAAGACTTTTTGAAGCTGGACATAGAAGAGATAAAAACCTATCTAAAGGGACCGATAAAAGTGGTGGCGAATCTGCCATACTATGTAACCACGCCGATCATAACGAAGATTTTAGAATCGGATCTAGACGTAGAATCCATAACTGTAATGGTGCAAAAAGAAGTTGCGAATAGATTTGCAGCAGAGACAGGCACCAAGGACTATGGCTCTCTATCAGTGTTTATAAATTACTACGCAGAGCCGAAATATCTATTCAGCGTTCCAAAATCAGTCTTCATGCCTAAACCAAACGTGGACTCAGCGGTGGTAAAACTAGAAATCAAGAAACATCGAGAAGACATAGACAAAGAAAAATTATTTAAAGTGGTAAGAGGCGCATTTAGCAAGAGAAGAAAGACCATCTTAAACGCCCTATCCACCTATGGATATAAAAATATAACCAAGACAGAAATAGCAGAAGCGTTGGAAATATCGGGAATAGACGCAAACAGAAGAGGAGAGACCCTAAGCCCAGAAGAATTCATGGTGCTATCGATAAACTTTCCAAAAATAGAAGATTAAAAGGAATAGAGGAGAAAAATGGACTTAGAAAAAATAAAAGAAGAAGTAGACAAATTTACCAAAGACGAAAAAGTCTTGAACCACCTATCTGGAATTTTCAAAGTGCTTGCAGATCCTACTAGACTTAGAATAATCTACACCCTATCCATGGGAGAACTCTGTGTAACAGATATTTCAGAAACCCTTGAAATGACTCAATCCTCCATCTCCCACCAACTAGCGATTCTAAAGAACAGAGATCTGATAAAAGTGAGAAAAGTTGGTAGGAAAAGCTATTACTCATTAGACGATGATCACGTCCTCTCATTATTTGAAGGAGGATACGAACACGCTGCCCATAAACATTGAATAAGATAGAAAAAATTGGGTATATTGAGTTATAGAAGAAAATGGAGGTAAATAATGGAAAAAGTAAAAGTATATACATCAAGCACATGCCCTTACTGCGTAATGGCGAAAGAATACCTAGCAGAAAAAGGCGTAGAATTTGAAGAAAAAAATGTACAAACAGATAAAGAAGCAAGACAAGAACTAATGAAGATGGGCTACACAGGAGTGCCTGTAGTAGTAATCGGAGAAGAAGAAATCGTAGGATTTGACAAAGCGAAAATTGACGAAGCAATAGGCAAATAAATTACAGCGGAAATACGGATTGAAATCCAAAAAATGAAACATTATGAGCTTAACCCCAAAATCTATAATAAGGATGGAGGGGTTTTTAATTTCGAATAAGAATTAAAAAAATTAAATGATGGTAAGGTGATATATTAAACAATAAAAAGGGTATTATATAAATAATATAAAATAGAAAGGAGTAGAATAGAAAGGAGTAGATATGTTAGAACTGGTTTTTATAACATGGTTGATTTCTCTATATAGTTATAATAAAATAAAACTTAAAGAGATCAAAAAAAATGATGAATCTGGTATGGGGAGGTATAGAGATGATATCGAAAAATTAATATTTCAAAACTTTAGAGCAGTTATAGTTTTTTATGTAGTTGTATTTATTATAGCTCCGTTTATAGTAGCTTTAATAAATAATTAATGAATTCAAGGAAGGTGTAAAGAATGAAAAGAATATTTTTAGTTTCCATTATAATTACAGCATTATTCTTAAATAACAAAGTATATGCAGAAGATATTAAAGATATATCTGTAAACAAGATATATATCAATAATGAAGATGTAACAGATAAATACGTCAATGAAGTTGAAACTCAATTAAAACAATTTGGAAAACAAAGTTTAAGAGATTTATTCAAAGATAGTAATTCGGTAGTTATAGAGTATAGAGATACTGAAATAATAGAAAGTATGCAATCAAGAGATTATGCTTTTAAAACTGCAAAGAATATTGTTTATCATAGAGAAAAGTCTTATGGACCACAGATTAAAGAACTAGAATGGGATAATACTATAATAGGTAGTTATACAGTAGATACGAAAAATCAGAAGGTAATTAGTGCTAAGAATCCTACTATGAAAATAGATTTATATAGTGGAAATATGTCATACACTTTGCCATATGAAAATTTAAATTATATTATTTCTTCAGATGGAAAAAGTGTTACCTTTTATGCTACCTATGAATTAAGTGTTACTAATACTTATAAATTTTTGAACTTAAGATATGATTTCTTCAGAATTACAGATACAGCAAGTGGAGGAATATATCATTAAAAATTATGATTATAGGACAAAAAGTTTTAATCAATCATGACGGTAAGTAGTGGTGTCCCAAATAAGATAAAATATGTTAGATCTAGGAATAAAAAACAAAGAAGAAACATATTTAAGCTATAAAGGAATACCTAGCAGAAAAAGGATTAGAATTTGAAGAAAAAAACGTACAAACAGATAAAGAAGCAAGACAAGAACTAATGAAGATGGGCTACACAAGAGTGCCTGTAGTAGTAATCGGAGAAGAAGAAATCGTAGGATTTGACAAAGCGAAAATCGACGAAGCAATAGGCAAATAAATTACAGCGGCATGACCGCTGTTTTTTATAATCTTTGCAAAAGAGGAGCAATATGAGAGAAATAATATTTGTAGTTTGGCTAATATCTCTTTACAAGTACAACAAGGTGAAACTTCAAGAAATAAAAAGAGACGACGAAGAAGGCAAGAGAAATTATAGAGATGAAGTAGAAAAATTGGTATTTCAAAATTTAAGAGCCTTGATTGGATTCTATATCATTGTAGATATAGCAGGACCATACATAGTGGCGCTTATAAATAAATAAAATTCAGATTAGATGAACCATAAACCTTGGGTGTATTCGCAAGGAAAATGTGTAATTTGCAAAAAAGAAAAACAGGTGTATAATTAAATTAACAAGTTAGCGTAGGAGGGTGCCATGAAAAATAAAAAGTTTTTAATTTTCCTTGCCTTGCTATTAGTATTTTCAATACCGGCTTATGCATTGGCGAGGGGAGAAAATAGTAAGAAGGAAGAGAAATTGAACTTTTCAGATCTAGAAAAACACGAAAAATATATAACCATCACGAAAAGCTTCAAAATCGATGGAGAAATACTGGACGAAATTCCATATAAAGAAGGAGAATTCGAAGGAAAACTTTCAAGGCAGAAGTTTGTAGATATAGATTACGACAAAAATATCAAAACCTACAAATTCGGAGGTTGGATCCAAGACAAGGAATACAAAGAAGTAGCCGCTGCCTTTAAAGCCCAATTTAGAGAAACTCAACATGAAGATGCTCAAAACAATACCGAAAAACTTCCTATGGACATAGTAAAACTACCAGATGGAAGGTATCAAAAACATATTGAAGTTGAAAAGATATTTGCGCTTGAAGTAGAACCACCTTATGAAATCGAGTACTCAGAAGGAAATATGGAAGGTAAATTAAGCAGACAGAGATTAGTAGATAGGGACGAAAGATACAAAACCAAGACATATATTTACTCCGGTTGGGTAGACTTTAAAGACGGAATTAATCCTATAGAATCAAAATAAAAAATTTGCTAACTTATAAAAGGGCTTCGAGCCCTTTTTTGTTTGCGATTAAATTATAATAATTCAAATGGTATAATTTACATAGGTGATGAAAATGAATATATTAGAAGAAGTAAAAAATATAGAAGAAGAAATAATAAATTTTAGAAGGGATCTACATAGAATCCCGGAACTCCAACTAAATCTTCCGAAAACCATGGAATACATCGGAAAAGTTTTGGATGAAAATGAAATCTCATATAGAAAACTGGTGGAAGGTAATGCGATAGTAGCAGAGATAAAGGGACAAAAGCCTGGCGGATGTATTGCAATAAGAGCAGATAGCGACGCCCTGCCAATAGAAGAAGAAACGGGACTTCCATTCAAATCTGAAAATGGATGCATGCACGCATGTGGACATGACGGACACACTGCAATGGCATTAGGAGCAGCGTTAATATTAAATAGAAATAGAGATAAATTTGACGGAACAGTTAAAATATTTTTCCAACCGGGAGAAGAATATCCTGGAGGAGCGCTTCCTATGATAGAAGAAGGCTGTATGGAAGATCCAAAAGTGGAAAGGGTAATCGGACTACACAACGGACAACTGTTTCCGATAGAACCGGGCAAAGTCGGATTTATGCCAGGAGAAATGATGGCAGCAATGGATAGATTTAAAATCACAGTCATAGGAAAGGGTACCCATGGAGCGACACCGCACCTTGGAAAGGATCCAATTCCATGCATCTGTGAAATAGTAAATGGACTTCAAAAGATTGTATCGAGAATGGTAAACCCGGCGGAAAAAGTATTGCTATCAGTATGCCAAATCCACGGAGGCTTCACCCAAAACATAATTCCGGACACAGTATTCGTAGAAGGAACAGTGAGAACCTTTGATGACGAAGTGAGAAGAAGTATAGCAGAAAATATAAAAAATATTTCAGAAAACATAGCCAAGGCATACGGAATGGACGCAGAAGTTGAGTACGATTTTAAATATCCAGCAGTAATAAATGACGAAGAATTCACAGAATATGTGGCAGAATGTGCAAAAGAAATCTTGGGAGAAGAAAGAGTAGAATATTTAAAAGAACCATCCTTTGGAGGAGAAGACATGGCATATTTTCTACGAGAAGCAAAAGGCACATTCTTTACCCTATCAAATCCAAAAGTCCACGAAGACGGCAAAATCTATCCCCATCACAGTCCAAAATTTGACTTGGACGAAAGCAAACTCTATATGGGCACCACAATCTTTGTAAAAGTAGCAATGGATTATTTGAACGGGAAATAGAGGTTAGAGAGTTATAAAAATTTGTAGCGGAAGCAACCTGCTTCCATCAACCTAAATACTAAACTCTCCTACCTCAGGCGAAGCCGTAAAATAATCATTGATTATCTGTATTCCCGTAGCGGAACCTTCTAGGTTCCACAGCCGAACGGCGTAAATTCTATAAAACTTGCAAATAATTAACACATATCGAGCGACAATTCGCCCAATTGGTCATCCTGAGCGAACGAAGTGAGTCGAAGGATCTGACCTATATTTAACCCATCTCTTACAAAAAATTGCGAAGGGACCCTCTCCCAACTACAGTCACCCTGAGCGAAATAGCCGTAAGGCTCTGAAGTCGAACGGGTCTAACTTCTGTAGAACAACCCTGACAAATAATGTCAATAACTATAAAAAATATAAACAAATATCCTACACTTCTATAACCCTATACTTTCTTCTTCAACTTTTCTTTTACAAGGAGAGGCTGTCGAGTTCAACAAATAAGACCCCGAAGTCCCTTCTTTGGAAATGCACAAGGTGCTACGAAATCAAAGATTTCGGCTAAGCTTTGACATGTGATACAACTTTAGCCCCTATTAAAACCTTTAATGTAAATTAAGTCTAGAGATAATAAAATCTTGACAAGAGTTATGTGCTGTTATACACTGTTATACACGAGGTGCAATTATGAAAATATTATTGTTAAACGGAAGCAGCACTCCAATCTATGAACAAATAAAGAATGCGATTAAGGAAAATATAGTTCAAGGTCTTGTATCACCAGATGAGCAATTACCTTCCGTCAGGCAATTATCAAGCGATCTCAACGTCAGCATATTAACGGTTAAAAAAGCTTATGACGCTTTGGAAGAGGAAGGCTTTATTGTAATACGACAAGGCTTAGGTACTTTTGTGGCACCTATGAATCCGGACATCTTAAAAGATGAAAAGCAAAAAGAAATAGAAACACACTTAATTGCTGCTTGTCAAATTGCAAAAACAATCAGTCTTAGCCAAGATGAGCTTATAGAATTGATACAATATATTTATCAGGGGGATTCATATAATGAATAAAATTGAGGTACAAAATTTGTGCAAGGAATATCCTAAATTTGCATTAAAAAGTGTCAATTTTTCCATACCGACTGGATATGTTACGGGTTTCATCGGTAAGAATGGTATGGGAAAAACCACGACAATAAAATCAATTCTTTCACTTATTCATTTTAAAGGAACAATCCTTTTCAAAAATAATGATACAATCACAGAACCTTTAAATCAAAAAATCGGTGTTATTATGGATGATTCTTTTCTTGCAAAAGATTGGAATATGGATTTAGTGAATAAAGCTATGATGGTAGGATATAACGAGTGGAACGAAAATTTATTTTGGCAGAGTCTAAACAGGTTTGGTATAGACAGAAAATTAAAAGTTAAAGAATTGTCGAGCGGAATGAAAATTAAATTAATGCTATCTATTGCCTTATCTCATAAGACTGAATTATTGATTCTTGATGAACCGACAAGTGGCTTAGATCCGAGTATGCGAGAGGAATTTTTAGAAATCATTTCTGACTATATGAAAGACGAAAATCACACAGTTTTGTTCTCCACACATATCACACAAGATCTTGAAGCTATCGCGGATTATATAATCTTTATTGATGATGGGGAAATTGTGTTATCTATGGAAAAAGATGATTTTCTAAATTATTTTATGATATTAAAGAGTGATTCAAATAATCAAAAAAATATTGATGAAGATGCAGTATTAGGAAGAAAGATAAGCGAATACAGCACGGAATATTTGGTGAAACGTGCGGATATAAATAACATACCTCCAGGCTATGTTGAAGATAAAATTTCGATTGATAGAATCATGATTCTGTACGGGAGGAAAAAATAATGGATATCATTAAAGTTTTAAAATTAGACCTATTGTCAGTTAGACCTTACTTGACGATAAAGAACTTGATTATACTCACAGCATTGGGAACTTTCTATGGAGTATTGTCGAAAAATTCCTTCACAGTACTGACTATATCTCAAATGTTTGCCATGCTTTTCTCAGGTTATCCTTTTTTAGTAGGAGAAGAATCTGGCATAGATCCTTTATATAAACTCTTTGGAATTAAATCAAAAGATGTTGTAATTGGGAGATACTTACTTGCTGCGATTTTTGTTGGAGTAATGCTTATAGTTGGTGTAATGTTGGCGCTGATTATAGCGAAAATATGGCCAATGGAGAATGGGAGACAGGGTTTATTGCTTGTAGCACTGGTTACAGGAGCTGTTTCCTTGTTTATAATTTTTATAGAATATCCGATTTATTTTAAACATGGGTATAAAAAGGGAAAAACTCTTGCGATGATTCCATTTTTGCTTGTTGGTATTGCGGGTTTGATTGGTACATTTTTTGGCGAACAGTTTAAAACAGTTTCACGTATGGTTTTTATGAATAAAACTGTCAGTGCAATGGTTGCGCTTGTTATCTGGGCGTTTGTATTATTATTATCATTTCAACTTTCTAAAAAATTTTATTCAGAGAGAGACTTTTAAGAGGTGCGAACTTTTGATTCCGCCTTGGAGTTTACGCTCAAACAAAATTTGGGTTATCATGAGTGTGACGACCACCTACAGACGTTGTTCAAATAAAAGAACTACCAGGGACATAGCCCTTTAAGCCAAAGAACAGGGTATAACAAGATTATGGGACATCATTGATAAAATAAAAAAGAAAGGAAGGCAAATGTCAAAAGGGAAAAGACGAACCTTCACACCGGAATTTAAAGCTAAAATAGTAATGCTAAAACATAAAAATAAGCCAGTAAAAGAAATATGTGAAGAATATGATTTAGATCCACAAACCGTCCGCAGATGGGTCAACGAATTTAAAGCAAAAGGCATGTCAGGCTGGGAAGAACAGGACAAAAAACTGAAAATGCAAAAAAGAATAGAAGAACTCGAAATGGAAATAGAAATAATGAAAAAATTCAATGCACACTTTGGTAAGAAATGATAAAATATTAAGAATCAAAGTAATAATATGTTGTAATGTTATTCTCAAGCTAGCTTTATATTAATAAAACAGGCTTGAAAGTTTGTTATATAACAATTAAAACTATTTTGAAAAGAGAGGATTATATGAAATTACTTATGTATAAAAATATCGTCGGAGTTGTAGAAGATGAAAAGATCGAAGAAAAATACTGTGGAAAGTTATTAATAGAGGGCGTAGCTTGTTTTTACGGTTCGACAAAAAAGGAACTTATAGAAGATTTTAAACAAATTGTTAATGATTATTTGGAGTTTTGTAAGATAGATAATAAAGAGCCTGATTTAGTAGAAATCATAAAGTAAGTTTTGGTATTATATTGAGAGTTATGTAATTTCATTTGCCAAGGTTGCTCTTCAGAAGTTAGACCCATTCGACTTCAGAGCCTTTGGCTCTTTCGCTCAGGGTGACTAGATGGTAGGTTTGAATCTCTATAGATTATAATTTTCCGAAAAATTTTAAATTCAATATATACATACAAAAAATAAAAAAACTATTGGTTTTTCGCCAATAGTTTTTTTGTGTTTCTTTGTTATTTTATTCGATTTCTGCTTTTAGTTCTTTTTCTTTTTTAAGTGCTTCTGTTAGTTTTGGAACTATTGCATTTATATCGCCTACTACGCCTAGGTCTGCTACGTCAAAGATTGGTGCACCTTCGTTCTTGTTGATTGCGATGATTAGGTCTGAGTCTTCCATTCCTGCTACGTGTTGGATTGCTCCTGAGATTCCTAGTGCGAAGTATACTTCTGGTCTTACTGTTTTACCTGTTTGTCCTACTTGACGATCTTTGGTTGTCCAGCCTGCATCTACTACTGCTCTTGATGATGAGATTTCTGCTTCTAGTACTTTTGCTAGGTCTTGTAGGTTTTGGAATCCTTCTGGTCCGCCTATTCCACGTCCTGCTGATACTAGGATTGCTGCTTCTGTGATGTCTTTCTTCTTTGATTCAGCTTTTACGATGTCAACGATCTTTACGTTCATGTCTGTGTCTGCGAATTCTACTTTTTCGTCTATTACTTCGCCTTTTCTACTTGTGTCTGTTGGTAGTGATTGCATTACGCCTGGACGAACTGTTGCCATTTGTGGTCTGAAGTCTTCGCATAGGATGGTTGCCATTAGGTTTCCTCCAAATGCTGGTCTTGTCATTAGTAGGTTCTTAGATTCTTCGTCTATTTCTAGTCCTGTACAGTCTGCTGTTAGTCCTGTGTGGATTCTTGCTGCTAGTCTTGGTGCTAGGTCTCTTCCTATTGATGATGCTCCGTATAGTGCGATTTCTGGATCATATTTTTTGATAATATGTGCGATAGCCTTTGCGTATGGTTCTGTCACATATTCTTTTAATATTGGATCTTCTACTACTAATACTTTATCTGCTCCGTGGTGAATTAGAAGTTCTGCGTGTTGTTTTACGTCGTCACCGAGAAGCATTGCTACTACTTGTTGGCCTAGTGCGTCTGCTAGTTCTCTTGCTTTTCCTAGTAGTTCGATTCCAACTTTTTGTAGCTGATTGTCTCTTTGTTCTATAAATACATATACGTCTTTACTCATGATTCACCTCTTAGATTATATACTTTTCTTGAAGTTTTGCTACTATTGCTTGTGCTGCTTCGTCTGCTGATAGGTCTTTTAATAGTTCGCCTTTGCCTTTTCCTTGTTTTGGATAAGATTTCTTAACTTTTGTTGGTGAACCTTTTAGTCCAATGTTTGCAAGGTCTAGCTTGTCTTTTATTTCTTCAAGTCCCCATGTAGTTATTTCTTTTTCATATGCGTCATAGATTCCACCTACTGACATGTATCTTGGTTCTGCTAGTTCTGTTAGTGCTGTGATTAGGCATGGTAGTTTTACTTCTAGTACGTGGTGTCTATCTTCGAATTGTCTTTTTACTGTTAGATGATCTCCGTTTAATTCTAGGTCTTCTACATATGATACTTGTGGGATTCCAAGGTGTTCTGCGATTTGTGGTCCTACTTGGGCTGTATCTCCGTCGATTGCTTGACGTCCTGTTATGATTAGATCATAGTCTAGGTGTTCTAGTGCTGCTGCGATTGTGCATGATGTTGCCCAGGTGTCTGCTCCTCCGAATGCTCTATCTGTTACTAAGATTGCTTTGTCTGCTCCCATTGCTAGTGCTTCTCTTAGTGCTAGTTCTGCTTGTGGAGGTCCCATTGATACTACTGTTACTTCTACGTTTTCGTGTTCGTCTTTTATTTTTAGTGCAGTTTCAAGTCCTGATTTGTCGTCTGGGTTTATGATACTTGGTACTCCATCTCTTATTAGTGTGTTAGTAACAGGATCTAGTCTTACTTCATTTGTGTCTGGTACTTGTTTAATACAAACAACTATTTTCATTATTTACCTCCTATTTAACTCCCATCCAGCCGGATACTACCATTCTCATTACTTCGGAAGTACCTTCGTAGATTTCTGTTATCTTTGCATCTCTCATCATTCTTTCGATAGGATAGTCTTTGGTGTATCCGTATCCTCCGAATAATTGTAAGCATCTTCTGGTTACGTCAGATGCAGTTTCTGAAGCAAATAATTTAGCCATAGCTGCGTAGTGTGAGTATGGTACTTTGTTTTGCTTTGCGTCTGCTGCTCTATATACTAATAGTTGAGCTGCTTCTGCTTTTGTCTTCATATCAGCAAGTTGGAATTGTGTATTTTGGAATTGTGATATTCTTCTGCCGAATTGTTTTCTTTCTTTTGTATATTTTATTGTTTCGTCGATTGCTCCTTCTGCAATTCCTACTGCTTGTGAAGCGATACCGATTCTACCACCGTCTAGTGTCTTCATTGCAAGTCCAAAGCCTTTTCCTTCTCTTCCAAGTAGGTTTTCTTTTGGTACTTTACAGTTTTCAAATATAAGTTCGCATGTTGAAGATGCTCTGATTCCCATTTTGTCTTCTGGTTCTCCAACTCTGAATCCTTCGAAACCTCTTTCTACTATAAATGCTGAGATTCCTTTAGTTCCTTGGCTCTTGTCTGTCATTGCTATTATGATAAATACATCTGCAAATCCTGCGTTT
>QWBY01000755.1_pt1 | contig 21294 bp, 22 predicted proteins | sample 1972471 | NCBI WGS metagenome assembly QWBY01 (sample SAMN09866722, study PRJNA288562) | Human gut metagenome isolate term6_stool, whole genome shotgun sequencing... | reverse complement strand
CTTAACCCTGTCGATATACAAGTATCCATCGGAGCCGAGCTCAAGCTTTGGCGTGTGTCCATCCTTGCCTGGTGTGCCGTCCTTCCCTGGTGCGCCGTCTGTACCGTCTCTGCCGTCCTTCCCATCGCGCCCCTTGAGCAGTTCTTGCAACTCCGTGTCGCCCTTGATTTTTTCCTTCATTCGCTCGGGCATCTCCAGGGTTAATTCCCTTTTATCCTCTTCGCGGTTCGTATTGTATTGCTCCAGTGTTGTGTACTTGCTCAGTTCAGCAAGCATATCTTCTGGCGCGGGCGTATATGTATCCATCCCCTCCTTGCCCTTTACAAGCGTGAAATTCGCTGTTTTGATGGTATATTTTGTGGAATTGGTGTTTTCTGCGTAGCTAAAACCTCGATATAGCAATAGACCAGTATTCGATAGCTCGTTTCCTGCTTCACCCCACTTAAAGGTTATATGGTTGCGTCCATTGTGTATCATAAAAGTATCTCCTCTACCACCATATTTATTTACCCGCCCATTCCAGTCGAAGATATTGTAACTATCCAGCCCCTTGGCATCATTAGGAACCTGCACGTCCATAGACAGCGTGTAATAATCGCCTATGACAAATGTGTGCTTACGAGATAGTAAGAGCTTCCTATATAGATAGTCGGTTGTCGCAATTTCTTTCTCTGTTGGGCGTTCTTCATCCGATATAAGCAAGTTTCGCCATTCAGTTTTGCTCGCTTTCATCAGCTCCTCAAATTGGCTTGGGATGTCTGTGTCTAATACATACTTGCCACTTGTAGGCTTGTCCAACTTGTTGTCTAATTTCCTGCTGTCCTCTGCTCTGTCGTTTTTGTACTGTTTCAGTGTCGTGTACTCGTTCAGCTCTGCGAGGAGGTCTTCTGGTGCAGGCGTCCAATCCGTAGCTACGTTGCCGCGCTCGAGCTTGATTTGTTTTGCTTCGATACGTTTATTGAACCTTATATTGCCACTCTCGTCTTTATTCCAACGATGGTTGTAAAGCTGAATCATTGGTGTACGCCCCTCTTCTCGGATGGTGAACGTCCACTTATGCAGGCAAAACCCATCTTGGGTCACATTGTTAGGGTTTAAGTATTTTCGAGAGCCTTGTACGTCCGATATTCGGATTGCCCATTCGTACCCGCCCCAATCCGACTTGTCACACTGTATAAGTATAGACAATGTAACCTCTTCTCCTGCCTTTAACGTTGGGAAGTCTCTTTGTCTGCACAGTACGATGGAATCGTCCCTACCTGCTTCCAAAAGCCATCTGCACTCATCATCCGATGTTCTGTTAGCGCAACTTTCGGCGGTGATTAGGTTCCGTCCGCCGACTTTGCGCTCCTCGTCCAGGGCACGCGCAATATCTTCTATTTGTTCGGGGGTGAAGAGCTCGCTCTTGTCAGCCTTCTTGTTGATTTCAAGGGTGAAGTATCTTTTTATCTCGGTCAGTGCGGATTTGCTCAGCTCATCGAGGATGAGCTGGTTGACTAAATCTTCGCTCTGCTCAATCACCACAGAGGATATTGCTCCCTGCGCAATCACTCTCTCGTATATGGGTCGGTAGTCGGGATGGACGAGTGCAAGCAGTATATCGGTATCACGCGTGCGGAGTGTGAGCCGGACAAAGGCGTTGGTAAGTTGCTCCTTTCCGATGGTGAGCGTATAGCCATCATCGGTAATTAACGAGGCATCCACTGCCTTACCATCAAGATACCACCCGGGGCGGAATCCGTTTTCTCTCAGTCGCTCGGTAAGATTTGATCCGTCACGCGCATCGAAGAATAATGCGGTGAAGCACAGCTGCGGATTATCATTAGAAATAACCCGTCCGCGCAAAGCTTCCGCTACCACCCGATAGCGGGATTGGTCGGTTGGGGGAAAGAGTCCATTTTCGTTTCTCCCGTCTGAGATGGCGGGAGCTCGATAGGTTTTTTGTGGGCGCAGGTATATCATAGTATGGTCGGTTAATTGATTACAAATGAGGTATTTTCCGGTGTCGCCGGAGGACATTCGATGAGGGTTAGTTCCTCGCTTGCCCCTTCGGAGGGGTGGAATACGCTTCCAGCGACGCGGTACGTTTTGCCCGGTCTACCCTTTATGCGGAAACGCTTCGACAGGAGGAAGAATGGGTATGAGTCACTACCCACGGTGGCGGTGATGGTATCGCAGGGACGGGCATAGCCACGCATATATTGCTCGGAGAAGTACTCTGCCAGCGTGACCGGCTTATTGCCCCGCGTGCAGAGTGCGGTGAGGGGTACGCCCTTCTCGTTAAGGAAGCGGAAGCGTAGCGAAGGTGGTTGTACAAGATTGGGCTCAAGCGTGGCATAGGTGAGCGATTCATCTCTGCTACGCAACCAACTTGTCGCCCGGTCGGCGGATAGCCACGCGGTATAAGGATGTTCTTTATCCTCTTCTGAACGGTATTTAACCGTTACTTGACCGAGTTGTATTTCATCGGCATAGATACGCGTGGAGCGCTTCTTGCCGCTTTGTCCATCGGTATCATATAACCAGAAGAAGAACGGTATGCGGAGCAGTACGTAATTCGGTTCGGGTTTAGGAGCCTCGCCACGCGCTGTGCGCCTCTCGTTGTGGTATCGCATGATGTGGCGGAGAGGGGGCAAGAAGGTGTACTTGAAGAGGGCGAAGCTCTCTTTGGAATAAAGTTCTTGCACTCGTACTTTGGCGTAGTTTCGGTTACTGCTCATCTCTTCGTCAAAAGAGGTATAGCGGGATGTGCGGATGTCATCCGTTATCACATTGTGCGCCATTCTGCAATCCGTCCATCCGGCGGTGCTTTTGTCGTTCGGAGCGGCTCCGGCTACGGAGTCCTTGTAGTAGTGTAGGGTTGTTTCTTCATAGATAGCGTTGCGGTAAGCGAGCGGGTCTTGTACGGAGGGCAAGCGGTACACGTCACCGATGGTAGCCTGGTAGCACACTTGTGCGGAGCCATCGGCCTCGTTATAATGACAGAGCCAGGCATCAAGGCAGTTTTGCACTTCGCCGTCCGTAGGAGTGACTTTGTCGGCTCCGTTCTGCAAGCGCATCGGCACGGTCACCTCTACCGGGTAGCGTGCGAAGAAATCATCAATCGGAAAGGAAATGAGTATCCCTTGCTCATCGGGAGAGAAGGCGGAACCGCTTCGGAGACTTTTTAGCGTAATGCCCTTTTCGTACTCCTCCTTGCTCGGTGCGTTCGCCGTGGAAGCCGGGGTGACGGCAATCTTTCGCGTAGGTGGTAAGTACGCTTTGCCAGAGGCTGAGAAGGGGGTATCGGGTAGGGCAACCACCGGCACGGGGTTTGTGGGCAATCCGTATGGGGCAATGGTTACCGCCTCCTCGGTGGGCAAAGAAAGCATCAGTTGCCCGATACCGCGGTCGCTCTGTAGTTGTGGCGTGGCATAGAGCGGGAAGCCGGCGGAACCTAATGTTTGGACGGCTGATGGAGGATTATCGATGGCACTACGCACTACGAACGAGCCCTCTTCCTGCCGCAGGGTAAGGCAGAGGTCGTGCAGGAGCTTTTCCAGCACGTCGCCAACGGTGAGCGGGTGGTCGCTTCCCGCATCGTATGCGGACGGATCTACATAGAGTGTGCCGAGATCGAGCGGAGCGGTGCCCTCCATGCGTAGGGGCAGCCGTGTTGCCTGCATCACCAAGTGGCGTATCAGGTCAGCTGCCGTTGTTACTCCATACGAATTAATCGGGAGCCGGTCGCTCTCTATCTTAATGTCGTAGAGCGATTGGAGTCCGCAGGTAGCTACGAGGCGCACTTCGTAGGGAGGTTCTGCAAAATCCTCTTCGTACAACCCCGTCTCGATACGTCCGGCGAACAGCGTTTTATTGCCCAAAACGAGGCGGACAGTCCACTCTGCGCTATCCTTGGCGATATGCTCGAAGCGGTAATTTATGTCACTCATCAAATAGAGGGTAAGGCGGGTAGGAAGCAGCGGAGAAAAGAGCGACTCTTGAGCTTCGCGCTCAAAAATAAACCCCTCTCCGTAGAAGTGCAGCTCACGTATCGGATCGCCACTTGCGGCATCCTCTCTCTCGAGCGTTACGGTGTAAGCGGTTCCGGCATCCTTAGTCGGGATAATGCCTCGGTATCGTTTGTAGGTGGTCATACGGCAGTAAATAAGCGTTTAGGAGTTGGTAAAGTGTTTGTGTATTAGTTGGATAGGCAGTAAATCAATTTCTTGTTTTCTTGTGCCCGTGAGGCGTTTGTAGGCCTTTTGTCGCAAGCGAAGGTGCGGCAGGGCTATTTAGAGACGTTTTGGCGCGTTCTTTTTCTTCAATCGGGCGAATTATCAATTCGGACATCATCTTCAAAATTTACCTGGTTTGTGGAAGAATTAAACGGGGTATGCGCAGACGAGATGACCTGCGGAGCTCTCCGAAGGGTGCAAAAAGGGCTTTTGGGGCATCGGAGGGCATCTTTTCTTGGGCACGGCTCATTCATACGCAAAGATCTGCCCCTTTCCCGCAAGCACCAAGCCGATACGACCCGCAGTCGCAATAAAAAAGCCCTTGCCTGCACCTCAGCACAGACAAAGGCTTAGCTCTGTATGTTCAGTTTGCTACTCGACTGACCTTTTATCGTCCTTTGGAGAGTCCTTAAATAGCTGGAGTATCTGAGTGCAGTTAGAGATATTGATTACAATGTCTAATATGGCACATAGTGCCCATGAAGTAAAAAGAACAAGGCAAATAAAAGCGCCCCATAGAAACCACGGTCTATTATATAACAAAGGCAAAAGAAATAGGATGATTAGTCCAATAAAGATCGAACAGAGCAGGAGTAACGTAATAACACAGAATGTAGCAACTACTATTTGAATATAGGATGGCTTTTTTTCATAGTGTTGATAGAATTCTTCTTTGGAAGTAGTCATTGAAACGAATAAAGATAAGCCCGCAATAGTAATAGAGAGAACGACAGGGAGTATTGTAATAGTAAAATTGACTAATCTATCGATAACAATTGAGATGAACCCATCTATGCAAAATGCAACTATACAAAGTGCTACAGTAATGGCTAACGGGATCCATAACCCTCTCATCCAGTTTTCACGAGGATAATTGGAGAATACAGCCTTCCATCCAATTTCGTAACTATTCTTTTTGTTTTTCATCTGACAGTCTCCTGATCCTTCCAGCAGTTAATGGATTGTCTCTGCTCTCACTAATCTTAAAGATTTTAGGGTGGTTTGTTGTATCTACTTTCTCTTCACTCCCTGCTTCATTTACAATCACAGCCTTTGTATATCCATATTCATCACTCATCGAGACTAATCCACCCAAGATATTATTGTCTCCGGAGAGAACAATGCTTTCTCCTTTGTCTGCTTGCGCATGGGCACGCATCTTGTGTACATTATTCCTTCGCATATATGCATCCATCATTGCCCCGGCAGCTTTGTTGTTGGCATTGTTTGTATAGCAAACCTCTACATCAATTGATTTTACAAAAGGAGCATTAAACACTCGATGAATGTTTGAGCTATCCTTTATGGTGATCAACTCAACTTCTAAGTTGTGATCAATCAACTTGGTCGCCTTTCTAATGAATTCCTCGAATTCTTCTATTCTCCTTTGGGATACCTTGGGGATGAAAATGCGATGTATGTTAGAATCAAAGTAAAAGAATAAGCTCTCGTCATGGATTAGATTTCGACCACGGATAGGTAGTTGACAATGAGTTGCTTGGTCGATATTCCAGCCTTCCGAATTGGCATCAATTAAGTCTCCCACCACATATTTACCTATATAAACCCCCTCACTATCCTCTTCAAAGGAGCTTATAAGTCCAACTCTATCCGGCTTCTCTTCGAATTCCTTAATAGTAATATCTCCCTTACCCTTTATTTCATTAAACAAATTGATATAACATGCAGCTTGTTGATTTTCTTGAGGGTATAACACTATGTTGATAGCGATAAAATCTTTATCCTTCTGTGTGTCTTCTTTGGCCATACTTGCATTACCTTTTTGTTATGAAGCAAAGGTAATGATATTATATTGAAACGTCTCTCTGTTAACCTTACACGGTCTCGCATTTTGCTTCGAAAACGCAAATTATTTTTTTATTCAACAATAAAACACTACATTTGCAATGCCACGTAAAATAACAAGCCCATATTGTGGCATATGGGAGGTCGTCAATCCTCGCAAGAGTTTTCGACCATCCTCCACCGATAGGCATTGCTTATCGGTGGTTGTACTTTATAGGGAGATATCTCCGTTAATAACATCTTCTCTCAGAATCAAGACGTCCTTCTTAAAGTCTTCTATTACTCGTATGCTCCGGAGATTCTCATAGGATGAGACTCTATTTCTAATTGCTCGAATAAGATCTTTCTTTTCATAGGCACCTTCTATCATTAATACTATATCATTGGCTTGTTTTGCTCCCTCTTGTATTCTCTTATCGAATGCATTGAAAGTGTTTCTGCGGAAGTGTTTATATTCCTCGAATCGTTTCTTAGTAGCATTGTATGCATCGGGTGAATGACCATCAAACTTATCTGCAAGGAGATATATTTCGTCTCCATGGGTCTCTGCAATATAGGTTGCAACTTTGACATTGTTTTCTAATTCTCTGCGGTTGATACCGGGTGTTTCTATCACCTTACCACGCCTTGTGGGTATTACAATATTCTTTTCATTCTCCATCATCTCCTTGAGTATTCGATAGACGCGACAGGGGTCGCCTTGGTCGTGTTTATCGTCGTTTGCGGCAAGTCGCTGAGTGGCGCAGTGCCGGTAGCCCTGCTTGCCGTAATAAGGGTGATGAGGCGGGAATAGTACTGACTCTTTTCCAGGATTGAAGCGGAACATTTCCGCATTGCCCTCGGTGAGCTGACGGAAGGAGAGCTGCGCTGCTTCGCTATTGCTTACAGGGTAGTCCTCCTTGAGTACCAGCACGACGTTGCAACGACAGTTCCATCCATTTGGTGGAAAAGCGGTATTCCAAAATGGATCATCCTGGGGCAGCGTAACGCCCTCCAAAGCGGCATGCTCAGGGCGCACTTTATCGTCCAAAGCAGTCCGGTATTGCAGGTTGGTGTACTCTTTTTCTCTGGCATAAGCCTTCCACTGTGCTGCCATCTCCGCCGATGCCGTAGCGAAGTTGTATTCTGCGCGGAGCCAGTTGCGGTTGTACTTCTCTTTAATTTCGGCTACGTCCCGATAGAACTGCCCAAATGGCTTTAGGTTACCCGCATCGTCTCGCAGGAGCAGACTTGCCTCTTTAAGCTGATGATAAGTTTTGAAACCTGAGAAGACAAAGATGTCCTCCTCAAGCTTCTTGCGCATCGAAGGGGGTATTTCGTAACCAATGGTTGGGGCATCGAGCGCCTCCCGGTAGATATCTGCAGTCGATCGGATAAGTCGTCGTACACCACGCTTGACGAGCAGGTCGTCAGACATCTTCCCATTGCGATAAACTACCTTATATCCCCTCTTGATAACGCTCTCTGAGAGGCCAGTCTTAGGTTTCTTTTCACCCGAAGCAAGAGCTTCTCGGCAAAGGCAGTCGGTGTGGTATAGCCGGGAGAGTTCGGCTGAGAGACGGCCGTAACTCTCCCTTAATCGAAAAAATCGTACTCTGCGGAAGTGTAAGGCACTTGCGGCTTGGCACTGAGCTTGGCACTGAGCTGTGGCATGGCAAGCGGACTCTTTGCATCGGTTATTGCCACGCCGAAGGTATTGCGTAGCCACTCTTCGTCCATGTTGTAGTAAGGCATGAGGGCAAGCGTGCGCTGCCAAAGAGCGTCTCTGTCCTCTTCTTGCGGATAGGCGAAGCTCAACCCCTCCGGTATGATCCCCAATGAAGCCAAGGCGGGCAGGATGGTTGCATTCATCTGACGCACCACATTGCGCCGGTCGAAGAGACACTTTGCTTCAAATAGCTCCATGCCGGTCTCCTCTTTACTTCGGTTGCCGTGGAGCGTGTCCTGCCCCAGCATGGCACCGCATATCTTGAGGGAAATATCCTCTTTGGCTGCGGCGATGAGCTGGAAGAATATACTCCCATTGTCGCTCACACCGGAGGCGAATGAGAGATCCTCGTCTTTATCAACGATTGCCCAATTGGCACTGCCCATTTCACGCATCATTGCGGATGCCCGCTGCATCGCTTCGCTATCGTCCGTATTAATTTTCAATACTCTCGGTGGAATGCCGTATATCTCACAGAACTCGCTCCATGAGGCCATGGCGTAACGCTTGTAGATGGTAGCAGGTGCACAGTCAAATAGGATTCCAAGGTCGGTCGTACTTCCTATCTCGATGATGGAGCTTCCATATCCTTTCTCCTCCCGATAATAGATACCCTTATCCGACGATACATCAAGTAGGAGTAGACCGAGTGGCGGCACCACGTGTCTTCTCGGTAGTAAAGTTGCAGTAAATAGTCCGTCAGATGTGGGTAAAAGTTCGATTAGAGAGTGTCCGAAGAAGGGTGTCTCCAGCACGAGGGATATGAGGTCTCCAAAGGCATTGCTACCCGAGAGCAAGGCGGTAATCTCTTCGTCCTCCTTCCCGTCGGGGCGAAGCAGCGTGAAGGGCTTGGCGAGAGAGCTATCTCTCCGCAGCTCCATCTGGCTTGAAAGATGCGTATCATAGAGTAGGTCGGTCACGAGGTCATCGAGCAGTACCCGCTTAGGGCATTCGATGCGCGTGGCTTCCTGTTTGGCTTTACGCCAATGCTGCATATCGCGAGCCGTTTGAGAGGCCTGCTTTTGGGCGATGCGTTGAATTAGAGATGTGGTGGATAGCATATTAAGTTTATCGATATTCGGTAATGGAAAACGAGAGGGTACACAGCCGGAGCGACTCTCTGAGTTGCGCTTCGCTGCGTGCGAGGAACGTTACGTGAGGATGCAGAGGCAGCACACTGTCGATCACGTCATCACTTAATGAGAGTGTTGTGTCATAAGCCGCCAAATGGTCTTCCGGCGCACCATGTGTGGCGAAGCGGGCATCATCGGTAATCAGTTTTAGCGTAAAAGAAAGTCGATAGCGGTCGAGCTCCTTGTCGCCCACTTCTAATTCCTCGCGTATATCGGAAACGAGCAGGGCGGGACACCGGAAGGGAGGATGCGGCACCTCCTCATTGAGATAAGCATCTGCCTGCCCGAAGTCGATGGACAGATAGCGCAGCTCTCTGATAGAGGAGAGTGCGGCAAAGAGACGTATTCGCAAGTCTTTATTCCATATCATATCAGCTAAGTCTGGTTGTTTTAAGTTCTTTGTTCAAGATCCCCACCAGCTCTCGCCCCCGTATCTTGAAGGAGACTTCCCCTGCGGTTGTGGGGTGCTTATCGGTTCCGAGCAGAGAGGGCAACCGGTCGAGCGGTGCGATTACTTCCGGATTGTTGCTTGCCCCCGGGTATTCCCCGGCAAGAGCATAGGTTGGACCGAATAAGATACCCCCATCAGCAAATGCGGCAGCTTTAGGCGGATGGGCAATGGCGGCAAGGATAGACGCCACGCTGGCCACTGCCATCATCGGACCAACTACGGGGATGGAGGATTGGGAAGCGGCAGCTCCGGAGGAGGCGGTAGCCACGTTGGCGTTGAATAGTGCTAAGAGTTGAGGGATAGCCTGTCCGATGGCAGATACTACGCTCCCCGCCCACTTGAACCATGAGCCTGCCGCGCCGCCCACTACATCCCCGATAGTAGACATAGTGGAGGAGACGCTGTCCAATCCGCTCCGGATGGAGCCGACAAAGTTTTGCCACTTCTGCGCTTCCCCCGTAAGGTGGTCGAGCGTTATTCGGTTGGCCTTCTTCTGAAAATCATCGAGGCTCTTACCCAAACCCTCTTTGCCCAATACGGAGGATACAATATTTCCGCCACGCACTTCTTTTGCTTTGACGTGCTTTAAGTGTGCTGCTTGGGAGGCTTGGGTACTTGTGTATCCTTCTTTGGCTGCGGTCGCAATGGAGAATTGCATCCAGGCCAACTGTTGCTGCAGGGTGTTGACCTTTTTTTGGAGCGCGATTGCTTCTTGTCCCTTGGCTTTGTTTAGCTTATTCTGAGCTGCAGAAATCGCGTTTTGCAACCCCTCGATCGTTTTTAAGTCGTGTATCTCCTTTTTGTGCGTCGCTCCTGAAGAAGCTCCTGAAGAAGCTCCAAAAGAAGCTCCGAGGCTGCCGGGATCAAATGTGGGTGTGACGGGTGGCGTGTAGACCGCTTGGGGTTGAGCGGAGGATGCAGCGGCTGTGGAGGTCTGCTGTCCCGCCAACTCCGCAGCATCTCCACTTAATCCGAGCAACTCCTTCAATCCGTTGATCAGCTTGCTTATCCAGCCTACAACGGTCTCAATCACCGTTGCAACACCGTTCAGTATATCGCCGAAGAGCTTCACGAAGATATTGTTTTCGGCAAATATTTTGAAAAGTGGCTCTAATGCAGGAAGCAATGCCCCAATGATGCTGCCGACAATCTTACTGATCAGCCCGATGATGGGAGCCAAAAGAGAACTGATCTGTACGATGATACGTACTACCGGCTCAAGGATGGGGGCTAACTGACGGATAATCCCGGCAAGTTGGTTGGCGAGTAGCGCAAAGAGCTTGCCGATAATGGGTAATAAGGGCTTAACGGCATCCAATAAGGCGCCGAATGCCGGCTTGAGCGCACTCAAGAGTGCGCCGGCTACCCCCTTAATGGTTGCAAAGAGCTCGTCGCATGCGGCACGGAACTCCTCGCTTGATTGATAGGCCACAACCAACGCCCCTGCTATGGCTCCGATAACTACTGCCACCCCGCCCATACCGCTTGCCTTGAGTGACGCTCCAAGCGACTTCACGGCATTGCCCACACCGGAAAGAAGTGGTGAAAGCTGTGCCAGCGGTACAAGTTGCTCGGTGAACATAGCCCCGAAGGGTAGCAGTCCGCCCGTCGCTTCGGAGACAGTGATCATGAAATCTGCCACCTTGGCGCGCGCCACCTCTATTTTGTGCGCCCATGTATTGGTGCGGATGGCTGCCTGCTCCTGTGCGGACTGTGTACCGGTGACCGCCTTCGTCATATCGCGCACGGCATCTGCATTATCCAATAGGTATTGGGCGGCAACGATATTCTGCCGCCCGAACACTTTTGCGAGGTAGGTGGTTCGCTCTACCTGACTGCCCATACTCGATAGATCCTTGCGTATGATGTCCAAGCCCCCGGCAAAGCCTGTCTTAGATATGTCGATGCCGAGCTGTGCCTGCATAGACACCAACATATTACGTAGAGCAATACCCGCTTCGGAGCCCTTGGTATTGTTTTGTGCAAGGATTTCAAGCGCTCCGGCGGTTTCCTCTACGGATACACCGGCTGAAGCGGCTGCCGCACCGGCAACCTTGAAGGATTCCGAAATGTCATTCACTTCGGCACCGCCGGCACGGCTTGCCGCCGCCAGCACATTCACTACGCGGGAGGCTTCGTCCGCCTCCAGCCCGAACTGATTGATCGTGCCGGCTACCGCATTAGCCGCCTCTTCGAGGGGCAACGCACCGGCTTGCGCTAATAGGATGGTTTGTTTTTGCAGCGTTTTAAGGCTTTCGATGGGAACATCAATTTGCCCCGCAAGAACCGAAAATGCGCGAGCCGATTCGCTCGCCCCGAGTCCACTTTCGGCTCCTACCTCACGAGCTGCCTTGGTTAGCTCCTCTAACTCATCGCCCACCGATCCGGTAATGGCGGACAAATCCGCCATGGATTGCTCAAATTGTATGGCAGGAGATGCCATCTCTCTTAGCCCATCCGCGATACCCCGCACCTGATCGATGATGGCACTGAGCGTAATCGCGTCTAATTTTTTCAATAGATCACTCGAACGGTTAGCCTCTTGAGAGGTGTCCTGCAGCTTCTTATGGAGCTTCTTAACGGACGCTTCCGCTTTGTCTACATCCGCCGATACCTTTATTTCGTATATTTCCATGCCGTCTAAGGGCTAAAATTCAAAGTCTCGCTTGGGGCGGCTCCCCATCAAAAGGTGTGTGGTGATGTTACCCTGCTTGTCCTTTTTGAGCGGGATGCCGGGTAAGGCTATCTCTCCGCTCGCTACTCGGGAGAGATACTCGCTATGAAGCTTATAAGTATCTACTACACGACTATAGGCTATATCCACATTATGCCGGCGCATAATGAGATAAAGGGCTATATCTTTGATCATCTCTCTAATGTCCGCGAGGAGATAACTATCTGTGGATAACTTGTGGATGGCGTCTAAATCATACCTTCCTCCGAGATAGCTCAGCACGCGTGCTTCGGCGGCACGCAGACAGGTTGCGGTGATCTCCGGTGTATTATCCGTAATGGCATCGAGCTTGTATGCATCGACCACGGAGTTCATTTCTTCAATGGTAACTAACATAGCGGTAATCCTAATAGTGGCGTGAGGTGTGCTCCGGCACGTAGTAGTGAGTGGCTCCGCCCCCTCGGTTTAGCATCCAGATTGCTCCCTCTAATGCGTCGGGTGCGTCATCGTGTATGCGGCTTCCCGGCTCAATGGAGAGGAGCTGTTCGATAAGGGTGTCCATACCCGTAGAGTGGTCGCAGAAGGCTATTAACCCTCGCTCAAAGAGGGGCTGCATCGCCTCGATACGGCTGTATTTATCGGGCTTTTTTCGCTTATCCGGGGTGATGGGGATTTGTCGCCCGCCACGCGCCACTCCCTCCTTGCGAAACTCATCGAGGAGGAGGTCTTGAATGAAGTTTGCTTCCATGTAATAGCGTATGGGGACACGCCCATCGATCCATCGCTCGATGTCGTAATGCCATGCGACCATCTCGCTAACGCTTGTCTGAGAGGCATAGCAGCGCAGTACATGATAGCACCCCTCTCGCGTCTTACCTACCACCACGGTTGCCTTATAGTCATTCTGTTTGGTCGATTTAAAGGATGGGTCTGTATAAGCTACAATACGCTTATATTCCTTGAGACGTAGAGGCTTTTCATAGCGCATCCATCCGCGTTTAAATACGCTCCCTTCCGTGATGGGGTTATTCATGTATTCCTTCTGGAAATTTCGTTCTCCCATGGTGCGCCGAAGCTCAGCTATCTCCTCCAGCGTATAGTTCTCGCTCCAAGATGGGTTGCCATTCTTGTCCAGAATATTGACTACGCTATGATGGATACCCTTTGTCTCAGCGAAGCGGGCAAGAATGCTGTTCTTGCCAATGCGGTTTCCCACCATGATGAATCGCCCCCTTCCCACAGCCATCGTACCGAATAGAGCCGTCATCATCCAATTGAATGCTTCCCTTACACGAGCTTCATTCCGGCAGAGCGCATCATCGTCGATATCATCAATGAGAATGTAGTCAGGGCGTTGCCCTCGCTTTTTAAGTCCTCTTGGGGATTGTCCTCTACCCAAAGCCACAAAGGAGGTCCCATCGCTTGTAGAGAAGCGTCCCGCTTGCCATTCACTGCCCGGCTCTGTGCGCAGGTTAAAGTCCCGCTTATAGGCTTCGTTCGTTGAGAGCTCCGCCTGAAGGTCTCCAAGCAGAGCCTTGGCTGAGTCCTCGCTCTTACTCACAATGACCATGTGGCAGAATGCTTTCTCTCTTCGAGCCATCAGCCACAGCGGAATAAGGCAACCCATATGGCTGCTCTTGGCGTGACCTCGCGCCCATTCAAAGAGAGCTCTTGCGCGTTCTTCTTTAGCTATCCACTCAGCTGCTTCGCTTTGGAAGCGAGCCGTTGGCTTAGTAGCTAAATGGGGAAAGTAGGTGGTGACGAAGTAGGCATAGTCCCTTTGAGCACGGGCCACTCGGACAGCCCGATCCTCTTCGCTCTCATTAAACGAAAATCCGCTCCGTGTGATATTACTTACCCGCTCCTGCCACCGCTCGAGCAGCTGTTTCGAAACACGTTTATTCATTATGCTCCAATGGGTTTTCGGTGGCGATCAAGTGGTGTAGGTAGGCATCCTGAAGCGACGTAAGGCGCTGGAAGAAGCCCTCATCAAGTTTCATAGGCTTGGCATGCAGCATCAGCCAGTCTCCAAAGTCACTAAAAGCGAGGATTACGTCATCGGCGGTAATGCCCTTCTGTAGCTCTTTTACTTGCTTACATATTTTGGATATCGCGTCCGCGTTGCCGGCAGGGTTGCCCTCCTCGATGAGCATGTCGAGCTGTTTGAGCAATTTCCGGTATAAGGCTCGTGGGGAGAGGACGGCTGCCTGTCGCTTCTCTGCCCACGCTCCTTTTTGTTTCCAGCGGGTGAGTGTCTGAGGTGTCGTATTCAGGCGTGCTGCAATCTCCTTGAGCGGTATTTTTTCGTTTATGTAGAGTCTCTTTGCGAGCTCGTACTTATCGGGGTCTTTCAGGCGCATTTAATTGACGTTTAAGTGGTGTTTAGTAGGCATTTAATCAGCTGTATCGGCGGAGCATCTCCTCGCGTTCTTCAGCCGTGGGGAGCGCAGGCGTAACGGGGGCTTCGTCCCATGGGAGCGGCATGACATCTTTGAGGGACACCCCATCTTTGAGGTGGGGCGCAAGAGCGGCATAGACCAGCGCACGTGTGCGCTCCCACCGCTCTTGATACTCCGTTTGCACGGACTCAGCTAAGCGCCGGGCAATGGCTTGCCACTCGTCTAACGAGAGGCAAGCAAAAGCTTCGGGCGATAACCCGATATCGACTACAGCAACCGCAAGAGCCTCCGTAATCATCCGTTATCCCAACTGAATTCCCTGCATCTCTTCCGGAGTTAGAGAAGCGGCGAGCTCATCCGCGGTTTCGTAGGTATACGTGTATCCTTCGCGCTTCTGCCCCGCTTTTAGAATGCAGTGTAAAAAAATAAGCGTATCGGAGAGGCTTTCGCTTTTTATCTCGGTAGCTTCTCTGCCCGTCAGGCGGTAAAACTCCAAAAAGGCACCCATCGTGATGACAAGCGGATAGCTTGTTCCGTTGATCGTGATTGAGCGTTTTTCTTCAGAGGTTGTCGTGTTCTTCTTTTCCATATTTATTTAGTCTAATGGTTAATTCCGTGGCAAAGTTAACGCCACCTCCAACTACCCGGCAACTCGATCCTACGCTAAGTCGGAACCGATTGGCATTGAGTGGATTTAGGAGCAATTTTGCACCGTAAATATCAAACAGTGCATGATAACGCTAATAATAAATGATGAATCTGCGGTGAACGACCGGGGCTACCGCCTACTGAACAGCGGGCTCGATCGGTCGCGCTACGATAAAAACCCGGTGATGCTCCATCAGCACGATGTGGATCAGATTATCGGGCACTGCACCTCGCTCTATATCTCCGGCACTAAGCTAATTGGAACCTTTGAATTCGACGATGACCCGCTAAGCCGTGACATAGAGCATAAGGCTATGAATGGCTCCCTAAAGGGAGTTTCCGCCTCCTTCTATGTCCGAAATACCGAGAACCGACCCGAAGGCGAATTTGTGACCGAATGGGAGCTCCTCGAAGTTTCCCTTGTGACGCTCCCCTCCAACCCTAATGCGGTGACGCTCTCCTCTACCTATGGGCTTAACCTCACTCCAGAGGAAGCCTCCGGAAAGATAATGCAGCTCTCCGCAAGCATGCTACCCATTAATCAAAACAACCCAACTAATATGATCTTAACAAAAGAAAATCTGACCGCATTGGGGCTCCCCGATGAGCCCACACAAGAGGAGTGCAACGAAGCCGTGCAGCGCATCGTCGCCGAGCGCAACGAACTATCTGCACGCTTAGAGGAGCTCCACGCTCAAGAGGGCGAACGGCTGATCAACGAAGCACTGAAAGCAGGAAAGGTGCCCGAAGGGGCGAAAGAGGTGTACACCAAACTCTACCAGCTGGACTCTGCCCTCTGTACCAAGCTTTTGGACGTTATGCTCTCCACTCCCACCCCACGCACACTTACAGAGCAGCTGCAGTCGGCTCAATCCGAAACAACGGATAAGTATGCCCCCGGCTGGGACGAGCTCGATCGTAAGGGATTACTTGCCTCTCTGAAGGCAGAAGACCCCGATCGGTTCGAAGCCAAGTTCCAAGAAAAGTTTCATCCATCCCTTTAACCACCATTAATCAATCTAATCTATGGCAATTACAAAAGAAATATGGCTTAATCACATTGTCGAGCAGCTCTTTCCGGACAACTCCTTTATGGCTAAGAGCTTCAACGCGGACGGGTTTGTTACCGCCGGAAAGGTGGTACACATCCCCAATGCCGCAGCACAGCCCGAAGTGGCCAAAGGTCCGCTCGGGAAGCCGGTTACCGCAACGGCACTGACCGATACGGATGTGGACTTCGCTATCGACGAACTGTACGTTAAGCCCATCTACATTGAAAACGCCGATAAATACGAACTGTCCTACGATAAACGGGAAAGCGTGCTCTCACGCTCAAAGAACGCACTCGACGAAGCTATGGCGAAGTTAATGCTCGCTAAGTGGCTCCCCACCCAAGCTGACCGCATCGTGAAGGAAAAGGCGCTCACGAGGAAAGCGGTACGCGCCCTGCAGCTGCGCATGAACAAAGAGAATATTCCCCAAGCCGAACGCTATTTGCTTTTGGATGCGGATATGTACGATGCTTTGCTGGGCGACCTTACCGAGGCTCAGAGCAACGCCTTTCTCGCCTCGGCGGATGCTGCCAAGGGGGTGCTCGGAAATCTCTACGGATTCAATGTAATGATGAGATCCGAGGTGAAGGACGCATCCGATAAGCCTTGCGGCATGGCATGGCATAAGGATTACGTATGCCGTGCCGCCGGTGAACACGAGTTGTTTGCAAAGGACAACGACCCCGAGTACTATGGAGATGTACTATCGGCTATGGTACGTGCGGGAGGAGCTCCGATGCGAAAGGACTCATTAGGCGTACTTAAGGTCGTAATTGACACCACTGCAGGTGCCTAATCATATGGTATCCATCATCAAGCGCAATAACCCCGGCAATATCCGCCACTCCGCGGTGCATTGGCAAGGGGAGGTGACCCCTCCGGGGGACACCTTCTGCAGCTTCTCAACGCTTGAGATGGGATGTCGCGCCATGCTCAAGCTCCTTAGACGCTATATCAATGTAAAGAAGCTTAATACCATACGCAAGGTGATTGCTTCGTGGGCGCCGCCAACAGAGAGTAACACCTCTGCTTACATCGACTATGTAGCGCGCTCGATGGATGTACATCCCGATGACTCCCTCTGCGCCGACCGCGATACACTCATCGCCCTCGCTATCGCTATGACACGCGTCGAACACGGCAAGAGTGTACCCCGCTCCGTATGGCTCACAGCGTATCAAATGCTTTAACCTTAACTGCTAATACTATGACCCAACTACTGTATAATGTGCTCTTCTTCTTCCTCGGTACCGCCATCGGCTATCTCTTCGGGTACTGGGTGCAGACGCGCAAACTGCGCCGCCAGATGACCGCCACCCTGCAAACGGTCGCCTATATCAAGGATGAGCTGACCCGAATTGAAGAGGCGTACAAGCTGCTTAGCGACAAACAATGAACGTAACCGAAATAATTGTCGCCCTCCTCTCCGGTGGGGTACTCTCTACGCTTGTCAACCTGCTCATTGGGCGCGCAAAAGCGAAAAAAGAGCGGCTGACCGATCACAAGGAAACCATCGATATGCTACTCACGAGCTACGAGGAATTAGTAAAAGAACGAACCAAGCTATTGCGCGAACTCTCCGATAAAGAAGCCGCCGAGAATGGCTCACACCACATAACACTCGAATGAACTCGATTCGACCTCTGTTTTTCTTGTTTCTCTTTCTGCCGGTACTGCTCTCGTGCGGCGCGCGCCGTGAGGTGGTAGCCCTCGAGAGCGGTACCACTTCCGCAACCCAAACAGACGCCGTACATACGCGCACGGATACCCTCCTGATGCGTGACAGCGTGCTCCTCATCGAAAGGGGCGATACCGTACGCATTCGCGAGGTGCGCTACCGTGACCGCATACAACGCCTCACCGATACGCTCCGCATCGTTGATACGCTCCGTATCACTTCTCGTGTAGAAGTTCCCGTCCGAAGCTCCTCCTCACCGCTTAGGTCTTCTCTCCCATTCTTTGTGGTGCTCTGCACCCTACTCGTTTTATACATCATCAATCGACACAAACACTAAAATGGCAACAACATCTTACCTAAATGGATCCGACATTACCCTGCTGGTCGAGAAGGGCGGCAAATGGATTCCAACACTTGGGGCTAAGTCCCATAAAATCTCATCGAAAAGCAACACAAAGGAGATTGTCGACAAGGACACTGTCAACTCGCTCTACAAGACCAAGAGCGTTAACTCAATCGAAGTCACCATCTCCGTGGACGGGTTTGTTAAAATCGGCACGGCAGATGACGGAATCATTGCCTCAGAACTATATGCACTGCACAAAGAGGGCAAGCCGGTTAAGCTGCGCTACGGGTACCGTAGCAACGCTCCTACCGATGCTACCTATGAAGAAGGTATGTTCCTTATCGACTCAATTGAGTTAACCCACCCCGCCAAGGAAGAGGCTACATACTCCGCCACCTTCAGCAATTCGGGCGAAGTCAAAACTGTAAAGGCTACCTCCACTACCGGCGGAACAACATCAAAGTAGCACCCGTCCGCTGACGGATGCTACTTATTATCCTGTCTCTGTAGCAGTAACTCTCACATCTCTGCTACAATAAAGGTGCCATGACACCACGACGAGGACTTATTCCTCGATTCGGCGTCATGGCACCTTGCCTTAATACGTGAGAGTGCCACAAATGTACAACCTTTTATTCAATAAATACACTTGTGACTACTGCTAACCAACCCAAACTGCGCTATAATAAGGCTCCGCTGCCTTTCCAAGGGCAGAAAAGAATGTTCATAAAACCCTTTGCTGCAGAGATAAGGAAGTTCTCTCCGAACTCCATATTCATTGATGTATTCGGAGGATCTGGCTTACTCAGCCGGACGATTAAGGATATACATCCATCATCTCGGGTCATCTACAACGACTTTGATCACTATAGTGAGCGCCTGCAGATGATCCCAACTACAGAGCAGATACGTTGCCGGCTTGCTTCCATAGTTGCCACCACCCCAAAATCTAAGCGACTTGATCGAGAGCACACTAAGAGCGTGGCAGACGTGCTTGCCTCATTCGAGGCATCCGGCAAGTCGATCGATTACGTGACTCTTTCCTCTTGGCTTCTCTATACGATGCACTACTTTTATAGCGTAGAAGAGCTACGTAAGTTGCGGCTATACAACTGCGTGCCGCTTACGCCCATTGCTACGGCTACAGATTACTTAGACGGCTTGGAGGTAACTCATACCGACTATCGCAAGCTATTGGACGATTTCTTAGATAACCGTGACGCTGTATTCATCCTCGACCCACCTTATCTCTCCACAGACAACTCTCAATACAACCTCTATTGGGGCATTGAGCAGTACCTCAAGGTGCTCGAGCACCTTCCGAATCATAACTTCATATACTTTGCTTCAGGCAAGAGTGACTTTATTCAATTCATGCATTGGGCTGAATCGTCGCTCGGGGCTCGTAATCCATTTGCCAATGCAGCTAAGTACACCCGACGCAATACGGCAGCCGCCAATACCTATTATACGGATGTTATGTATGTAGTGCATTAACCTCCGGTTAACCCATGTTTAAGTGGCGTTTAGACGATGATTAATCGGTGTTTAAAGCACCGATAAAACGCTTCGCTACGTATGATTAGCTCCTAATTCGAGTGCCCTTTTTTCTTGCCAACAACCATCTTTTTTGCCCGATAGGGTGAAAAAGTTGCATATATCAAAATAATTACATACCTTTGCAACAGCAAAAGAGAAACAGAGCTAAGAAAGGACAAGAAACAAATGAGAAAAGGAAGAATAATAGCATTCCCCTTGTGCGGACGACAAGCATACCGCGCGGGAAAAGATTTTTTCGAAAGGGAAGGTTATGTATCAGTAGATTTGCCAAATGGAGCATACAAAAAGATAGAGTACAGCGCCAATACGTTAGAAGAAATTGAAAAGCTAACCAAAGGGCTGAGAGTGGAAGACAAAGAAGAGATGGAGCGGTATATACAATACCAAATGAAATATGCCGGACTAAGTGCAGAAGAACTCTACAAGCAAAATCGGAGGGGCTATGGGTCGCATTGCAGTCTCCTCATCGACGTGGAAGCGGAAGAAGCAGAAAGACAAAAAGAAGCCGCTCGGAAAGAAGAACGGAAGCACGGGACAGAAATATACGTAAGATTTGGAGCAGCTCCGAAAAATGGGAAATCCCACAACTACAGGGACGACACTGAAGAAGATGGTGTAAGCGTTTTCCGGGCGGTGCTAAGCGCAGACAAGGCGACAGTACATATCAACCTCAATACGCAGTACGCACTCGGTACATACCTAACAGTGTACGATAGACAATTATATAGGGTGTATGGCACAAAGATAGGCATAGGCTCCGATGGAGAGCCGCTTCTAAAAGTCACAAAGAGCGTAAAGCTTAATGATAAGGCGATAGAAACATACTCAGAAGAATTATGACAGCGAAGGAATTGCAATGCGCCATTGGCAGAATTCGCGAAGCAAAGGGGATAACAAAATATCGCGTTGTCAAGGATGGAATTATGTCTGGAATTACCCAGCTCAACGCGTTCGAAAGTGGACAGCAAACCGCGCAGCTGACAACCGTAGAGCGCTATTTGAATTACTTGGGTTACAAATTGGACATCATCGAAAAGTAATCATACAGAACAATCACACGCCACAGAAGTGGGGATACCATCGCTTGTTCCTGCTTTAGAACGCTATAAAAACAGCACAACCCCGCTTGTATTCAATTCGGATAAAAAATAATAGGAGCTAATCATACATGATAAGGCTCCTATTATTGCCGTGGAACATTTTGCAAAACGTCTTTTTAGTAACTCCATTCATTGTACTTTTCGTTTTGCAAAAATGTACTTTTCGTTTTGCCGACCATAGATCCCGAGCAGGAAGAAAGATTTAAAAGTCTCTTTTCGGAAGATTTGGTCAAAAACATTCTCCCGAATTTTGTTCAAACTGAGGAGGAAAAGAGCAAGGTTGCGAAGTTCCGTGATATGACTACCTATTTTGTCGGTTTTCACAAAAATCGAGAGAATATGTATTCGGAAGAGGCTCAAACTACGGCTATCGGGTACCGGCTAATACACGAAAATCTCCCAAGGTTCCTGGATAATATTGCTGTATACGAAAAGATTAAACCGGTACTATCCGACGAAATTGCGTCGCTTGAAGAACAACTTCACCAAAATGGGTACGTGGAAGCGTGTTGTATCGATTCC
>QWBY01000751.1_pt1 | contig 21314 bp, 40 predicted proteins | sample 1972471 | NCBI WGS metagenome assembly QWBY01 (sample SAMN09866722, study PRJNA288562) | Human gut metagenome isolate term6_stool, whole genome shotgun sequencing... | reverse complement strand
GTCAATAAATAAAAAACTCGCAAAAGTTAACACGAGCGATAACACAAAAATAAATAAAATATCATAGAAAAAATTCTTGCTGAAATACTTCTTAAAAAATTCCGCCATAACTCTCTCCTACTATAATCTTTGTTTATCATTATATACCTTTTACACACTTTTATCAAATGATTTACAAAATTAAACGCAAGAAAAAATTGGTATTTAAGCGACTAAAATTCGAAGCTTTTCCAATTTCCATCCCGTCTTAAAAGAAATGTCCGCCCCACACAAAAAACGAAAGATTTCTCCTTCGCTTTCTTTAAATATTCAAATTATTTCCGAAAACTCTCAATTAATTTTCGCAATATATTTAGTTTCTACAATTCCACATCACAAATCTAAATCTTAAACAAATTTCGAAATGTCTTTCACATCGAGTCTGACGGATTCGTGGTACTCATAGTCCGCTTTGCCGATTGCGATAATCATGACCGGCACATACCTTTCCGGGTCAAGTCCGAATTTTTCAGCGATTATATCCTCCTCGAAGCCGCCGATCACATTTGTGTCATAGCCGTGCGCCCTTGCGACAAATTGTAGTTGCATAGCCATCAAACTAGAGTCGATTTTCACAACGTCGTTCATCTTTCGTTTCGAAAAACTCTTGTATGCCGGAAGGAAAAAACCCATCGCACGCTCTTTGATTTCTTGCGGCATAACCCCACGTCTCACCGCTTCGGAGTAAATCTCGTCGGCTTTTTCGTAGCATTTCATGTCGCCGAAAATGAGTATCATTGCCGAAGACGTGTCATTTTGCCTGGTGTTAAATTTTACAAGCGGACGCAGCTTTTCCTTTCCCTCGTCCGACTCCACAACCACAAATCTCCACGGTTGCAAATTCACCGAAGACGGCGCCTGTGTTGCTTCCTGCAAAATCTCAATCATTTCCTCTCTTGGAATCTTATAACTCGCATCAAACGACTTGATCGAATGTCTGTTAAATACAATATCTTGAAAATCGTTGTTTCTCATAAATCCTCCATTTTTCATATATACTAAATAAACAAGCTCTAAAATTTATTCGAATAAATAAATCCTATTGATCTATTACCCATAATCCACACTCTTTCAAACTGATAATCATCAAAAAAAGATGCGCCACTACGCATCCATAATTATTTTCGTTAATATAAAATTCTTATAATCAATTTTTGATAAACTTCCCTCTGCTAAATTAAGTCCAAGTTTTATAATATCATCGTTGTCCAAAGAATGATCAATATTATTAATTGCGAGCAAATAAAGCAATATCATCATGCCAATCCTTTTATTTCCGTCACAAAATGGATGACTTCTAACCAATGAATAAGATAAATTAATAATCTTATCAATATCATCAGGATATAATTCTTTACCGCCGAAAGTTTGAAAAACACCCTCAACACACGATTTTAAAATCTCATTGTCTCTTATTCCACTTAAGCCGCCATATCGATCAATAAGCTTATCGTGAATTCTTATAATATCTTCGTATGAAACAAACCTCATTTTGACAATTCCTCAAAAGCCCTATCATATTTATCCATAATCATATCCGATACACTATCAAGCTCATTAAGAGTTAAATCAAGCGGCAACGAATTATTCCTTATAGACTGCTTAACAAACATATTGAAAGCCACAGAAATATTTAATCCTAACTTGGCAACTAAATCCTGAAACATCTCCTTATCTTTCTTATCTACGGATATCGTTAAATTTGTCTTTTCCATCTTTTCTCACTTCCTTTATGTACATTATACACCTAATACACATAAATTACAAGTGAGCTATTTAAGCACCACAGTCATATATAGCTTTTTCACAACAATAATAAGCTTTACGAGATAATAATAAATAAAAAAGTGAACTCCCCTCTTGATCTCATCTTCCAAACCTTTTTTTGTTCTCTCAAGCTTTTCAACGCTCTTATTCTTATTTTTAAGCTCCTCATTCTCAGACTTTAACTGATTGACATTCTTGCCATACTCAGCCATCACCTTTTCAATCGCCTCGTCTGATAAACCTAATCCTTTTAAAAATTATCTATTCATAAAAACACTTCCTTACACATTTTTACGAGTTTTGTCTCGAAATTATATTTACGCGATTAACTCACGATTATGAGCAATAAAAAAGACACACCGCTGTGCCTTTATACCTAAAGCTATTTAACTAGTCCACAGCTAATAGGATAATAATTAAATTTGCTTGTATCTCTTTTATTATACTTTTGGCTATCATAACCTAAATGGTGATGATCTATCAAGAGTGGATACAAAGTATTATTAACTTTACCACATATTACCCTAACAGACCCTTTTAGGCCTAATTGATAAATCTCTAAATCATCAATTTGACCATTTTCATATTCAATCTCTTCTGCACTGTTATCATGATTCTCTATATGATTTAATAGCTCTGGATGAATATTTTTAATTACTTCAATATACTTTTCCTGGGCTTCTTTAGACCTTATACCACCTAATTCGCTTATATAATGACAGTGCTGCATATTTTTACTCCAATTTTCATAAACATACGGAATTAGTTCATAAATTATATAAGTTAAATTTCTTGTAAATTCCTTTTCATCCTCTGTAAAAGTTGTTATATCTTTACCCCTATATCCCTTAATCCAATTTTTATAAGACATAGAAATAATTAATTCATCTTTCCTTAGTGGAGTCTTTAGCTTTACTAAATTTTTCTTAGGTTTTTTATTATTTTTAATTCCTTTCTTATTGCTCATCGTTAACTATTCTGCCATTTGTTCTAAATAATAGTTATAAATCACTTTATCATCAAGAGCTTCATAACCATTTTCAAGTGGTCCAAGTCCACCTCTAGCTTTTATCCAAGGTTCTTCCTGATGCGTTATGCTTTCAAGTTCATTAGCGTTAAACCTGCCATATACATCCCAAACTTGACACAATACATCATCAACATCATCATCATACTCGCTCTCATCAATAGTACTTTTTGGCACTTCATTAAATCTATAGCTTTTGTATTCTTGATAAATTGAATAAATCACGGGACCATGTACCCAAGCTAGTATCTGTTCATCAAATAATCTTTTACTTAAATCATTATCACTATCATTCATTAGAGTTAAATACCATGCATATGCATAATAAACAAGTTTTTGAATCTTTTTAGGTGACATAGACTCTTTACTTAAAAACCATTTTGCAATCATTTTAGCATCCATTTTACCCCCCCTTTGCATAAAGTATACCACAATATAATAAACTATGCAAGAATATATGATTGATTTAATAAAAAAGATATATACAAAATAAAATAAATCAGGATGCTATTCATACTAAGGAAATTACTCTGATTAGTATTTTAAAATAGCAAAACCTGATTTATAAATTAGGTCCACCCCCTCAAGCTAAAGAGATTACTCTCAGTAGCATTTGGTGGGAAGAGGACGACTTATTTTATTTATATTATACACCTTTTTGTAAAATAAATCAAAAAAGACACAGCACTGTGCCTTTTAATTGCTATATTACTGGTTGCCCATTTCTATAAGCCTTTTTAGCCTCTTCTAATGTCATTTCATTTGGACCGCCATCTATATTTATAAAACCTGTATTTTCCCAATTGCAAACCTCACATACATCGTATGTTTCAACTATATTTCCACATACAGGACACTTCATTTTATCATCTTTTTCTTCTGATTGATCTTTCATAGTAATCCAACCCCTTTTGGTTTAAATAAGTTTTTACATAACCTTTTTGCTTATAACCATAAATTCATTAGTTTTTATATTATATTTCACAGCTTCATTATCTAAAAATGTAAATCCAATAATCTCATATTTATTGTTGTTTTTGTGAAATTCATTAAGCATATCCAGATAATCTCAAACTATACTGCAGTTTTCAAATTCTTGTTTATGTTTATTAAATTGATATATTAAAAGTTTATTATTTTTAAAATTTAATCTATTGTTATTATACCCACTTTCATCAACTTTATCAACTTATTTCTTCTTCCACTCATCATAATTCATATAATCAGTTTTAACACTCTTGCCTTTATCATCTCTCATCATTCTCTCGCCCAGCAAGTCGTCATCTTCAAAATATACCGTTGTCGTGCATCTGCAATTAGGATGAAAAGGCGGCATATTTACACCGATTTTAGCATCTTTAATTTTATAATTATTTGTGTCTTGGCTGCCGCATATCTCACAAGTTCGTCTGTCAAGTGTTGCAAGTATCATATACTCTTTTTATTCTTAATAATTTTCTTACATAACTCTCACTATTTCCCGCAAAAAAATAAGAGCAGCGTCAACTGCTCCGGATGTTTTATGATTGACTTCGCTCTTAATTTCCTCTATACTATGTATAGATGGTTAAGGGAGAACGAGAACCCTTAACCTCTTTTTTAGCCTTTGAGCTACTATTTATTTAGTAGCTCTTTTATTTTTTTAATCATTTCTTCTTTATCATCTGTTTTTCTTATGATTCCTTCGATTGATGTTTCCAAGAGTTTAAGAAACTTATCGAATTGTTCATCGGTCATACCGTCTTCCATATTTTTCTCCTTTCTTAATTTTAAAATTTACTCTATTTTTAATCCATGCTACTTTATTTTTTGAAAATTCCTGAGCCAATTGAGATATTGTTTCCCAATTGCCTTTAGCCATTTTTATGAACTCCTTTGAGCTATAAGCATTAGCCTTACATTTATATTTTATAACATTTGAATAACAAATATCAAGATGTTTTTGAAATATATTTACTTTCATCATTTTCTCCTGCAAGCCTGTCAATGGTATCTCTTTCAAGATAAACACGTTCAAGTTCGGCTTTTGTTTCTTCGAGCTCTTTTAGCTGCTTAGCCTTGAGTTCCTCTTCTCTTTCCTTTTGACTAAGGCTTTGAAGTCTTTCCGCTTCCTTCTTTGCTTCAGCTTCTTCCTTCTCCCACTTAGCCCTTGCTGTCTTTAAAGCTTCGGTAACCCTCTTGTCCGACTCCGATTGAATTCTCGCTTGAACCTCTTCCTCGGTAAAAGTTTTAACTTCCTCTTCTTCGTTTCCCTTTTCTTCTCCATTTTCATTTGCCTGAGCTTCCGAAGCACCTTCTCCATCGTCGGCAAATAGTTGAAGATTAAGTTCTAACCCCTTAAAGTCCTTTGTCCTTTCAGTTGTTTCTAACATAAATCTCTCTCCTTTTTAATTTTTTATATTTAAAAAGCAGCTATCGACAAAACGTCGACAACTGCTTAATAAAACTTATTTATTTTACACGATTAACTCACGATTAAATCTAGCAATATAGCCGTTTTTCGTGACTTTTCGCACGATTAACTCACGATTACAAGCAATAAAAAAGACACATCACTGTGCCTTAATTTAATATTTCTATTGTTTTGATTTCATTATCGCTGAAGAATATACAGTCTTTGCCATTAAAAATATTTAACGAGTCTCTTCCCGTGTCTTCATTATCTTCTTTTCCTCTAATATCCACAACAACTCCTTCAAATGACTGCCCATCAATGTCAACAATCCTTACTCTTTTATTGAAAAAGTCTTCTACAATCTTAATCATATTTACTCCTCCTTATTGGTGATATATGCGTTCTATTTTTAGAGTGATGAATTTTAAAAACTTTTGTCTTTTCCCTACTTCTATAATCATACCCAATATATTCTGTTGCAAAACAAATTTCTTTATTTGTCATCTTTCCAGTCCTTGTTGTCTCTATTATACCCGTTCCAGCATATTTGTCAAACAGCTGTTGAGGATCAATATCGTCAAATAAAAAACTTTTACCCTTAACGGCTGTAGATTCAATGTGTGGCTTTTGTTTTTCATAATTTATTGTTACACCATATTCTCCATTTAAAATTTTATTAACAACATATTTATTTGGTCTATCTTTGAAAAGTGTATAACTTGTTTCAACATATTTCTTCTTCCACTCATCATAATTCATATAATCAGTTTTAACGCTCTTGCCGTTATCATCTCTCATCATTCTCTCGCCCGGCAAGTCGTCATCTTCAAAATATACCGTTGTCGTGCATCTGCAATTTGGATGAAAAGGCGGCATATTTATACCGATTTTAGCATCTTTAATTTTATAATGATTCGTGTCTTGGCTGCCGCATATCTCACAAGTTCGTCTGTCAAGTGTTGCAAGTATCATATACTCATCAGCAGTTGATTTATTATATGCATCCATAACGGCTTTATTACTAAAAAAGCTATCTTCAGTATTTAACAATCTTAAACACCTCTTATAGCTTACATTCATTTTTCTTGACATTCTCTTGGAGGCTTCTTTAAAGTTTGCACCCCTTGTGGCGGCAACAGTAAACTCTTTATAAAGCTCATCAACCAATTTTCCCTGGTCTTTCCATATTCTGTCCGAAAAAGTCTTGCCGTCTGATGTCCAAGGACTCTTTGCTATCCAATCAAAATATTCTTTTGTTACTCTCTTTGTAAATGAAAAATCATCCATTGTCCTATACAAAAGATAGGATGTGCTGTAGTAGTTATGCTCATAAGTCTTAAATAAGTTTTCAAAAATCAAGCTTTCGTTATCCTTGGCCATCTCTTTTAAATTCTTGACCATTTCAAGCCTTATAGCCTCGGCATATGATAGATTTTCATATCTGGCCATAACGTTTTCTTCATTGCCGAGAATTGAAGCTAGTGCATAAATCTCATCTTTGGTCATCTTTCTTTTTAAAGACTTCATATCTAGGTTTAAATCTCCGGACAGTCTTGCTACATACTTTGCAATATCGTCTTCTATCAGCTGAAATGCTTTTTTATATCCTCTCTTGAGCCTTATTTGTGCAGCCTTTGACCGCTTGATATCTCCCTTGAGCATGCCCTCAAGTCTTTTATTGAAGTAGTCCTGCTTCTTCATCTTCGCCACCGTCTACATAGTCGCCCATCTCTTCTTCGCCTTCTTCTTCCAGAGCTCTTAACTCCTCATCAACATTATCGACAAAAGGATGGTGCGACAACAATGTCTTCTTGGATAATAGGCCCTCACTTTGGGCAATCATATTGATTGTTGCTTCGTCATTTATCATAAGATTACGTCTAAACTCCGTAGTGGTCAATAAATCGTCATCGTCAATCCCTTTTATTTGCTTCAAAAAGCCTTCAAGATGTTCAAGACTTGCGGTGAACTCAAGTGCTGTTTGATTTGCATCTAACTCCATATCCGAATATGCACTCTTGATATTGAGTTCATTCGGAGCATTGCCCGACTTGTCCTGCTTCATATCAAAAGCCATGGCATTTTCTATAAGCTTTTCTTTCAGTAAGTCAAGTATCAGTCTATAATTTTCGCTATTGACCTGAACCTCTAAAGTTTCTACATCACCGTCAGCTCCATCGACACCTGTAGACACCTTAACCGCCCCATACTGTGCCAACTTTTGCCTAAACTCACCCAAGTCTTCTCCGTCATAATTCTTTAAAATTATAATAGAGTTTCTCGGATCTTCCAACATGTTGTCATAATAATTAGATAATATTGAGTTGATGGCATCTTGCAAGCTCTTCACCCTCTTAAGCAAAGGCATCTCACTTGAATTGCTCTTAAAATAAACAAAAGGCACCTTGTCAAAACTGTATCGCAATCCGTCTTTTTCAAGATAGCCCTCTTCCTTAATCTCCGTATAATCTTTATCTCTCAAATATATCTTTACATCATCTTTCGTGTACAAAGCAACCTTATCGACCATCTTAATCGCTCCGTCTTTGTACTCTTCCGTCTGATACACCCTTATAATTGCATCAAGGCTCTCATGATTTCTGTCTGACCAAATTGGAATAATCTCCGTCGAGTCCATCTTCATCATAGAAAGCTTGCCGGCTTCATTGGCCACATACATCCATGAAATACCGCAAAGATAACTTTCAAGGGCAATTTTATTTAGTGTTCTTAAAAATCTGTTGTTATATAACTCCTGCACGAGCTCTTGATAGCTTTCGTCTTCGCACTTGACAGACGGCAACTGACTGAATAAATAATTGACCTTTTGATCTACCGCCTTCTTGTATTGATTATCAATAATTCTTGCATTCGGAAGATTTTCAATCGTCTTAATAGCTCCATCTGTGCCAATTGTACACCTCTTCTTCATCAATATATCCTGCTCATAATTATAATAATTTATAGATTCAACCATAGCGTCTTTCGTAAGTTGGAAATTCGCTATCTTCGCTTCAATATATTTAATTAATTCATTCTTGTTTAATTTTGTTATATCCATACTTACTCCTTAGCTAAAACTGAACTTACTTTGCCTCATATCAAGTGTCATTGCATACCTAACGGCATCTATGGTGTGATTGTCCTTATCCACCAATCTGTTTAAAGGATTGCCGTCTTTATCCGTATCATAATCGATATTCTCAAACTCCATTGTCGCATTCGGGCACCTTCTTGGATCAATAACAATAGCATCTAAATCATCAAGCCACTTTTCGCCATACTCAACAGAGCCTTGCCCCTTTTTTGCTCCGTCGCACTTCAGGCCATAACCTCTCATCTCTTCAATGGACTTAGGCTCGGCGCTATCGCAAATAATCCTTGTGTCAGTCCAACCTCTTCTCTTAATCTCTTCTGCTGCTTCTCGGTTGCTCATCTTAACTCTATATATCTCATCAAATATATAAATTCTCCGCCTGGTCTTGTCATAGTGAAGTCTCACACATGCAAAAGGATCTGTAGCATAACCCCAGTCAAGCCCCATACGAATATTGTCGAAATTTATAACTTCCGCATCGCTCAGCTCTCTAAACTCAAGATTATCAAAAGGCACAACGCCACTTCCAATAGGCTCTCCTAAATACTCATGTTTATACTTCAAGGGCTTAAGCTCTTTCACATGGTCAGCTTCATCGACAAAAGCCTTTGATATATAAGGATTGTCTAAATATGTTGACTTGTGGAGATATAAATTATCCGGTTGAATAGCCGACTCAAACCTCTTATTGACCCAGGACTGTCTCCTCTTCGGTGGATTGTAAGAATAAATAATTTTATACTCCAAACCATCTGCAAGCTCCGCTCTTAAAATTGACTGCTCAATTGATGAAACCTCTTCCTCAGTCTTAAACTCCGCAAGCTCCTCAATCCAAAGTGTTGTAATTGGAAATTTGCTCATCTTTATCGACTTAATCTTCGATGGATCGTCAGCGCCCCTGAATATAATCGTGTTGCCCCTAGGCTTGTAAGTAATTCTCAAAGGGCTTTGATTAAACTTAAAATACTTATCCAATCTCATCATCGAAACAGCTTCTTTTAACTGCTCATAGCAGCTCTCAGCCAAAGTGTTTCCAACCTTTCTGACGCATAAAATAGTTATAGGATACTTTATAAGCTCCAATATAAGCTCAATTGCAATTGTAGTAGACTTGCCGCTTCCTCTGCCGCCTTTTAATACATAATAAGTGTAATCGCCTTTTTTAATTGCCCTGTGCACCTCTCTAAACTTAGGCGCAATCATGTCTTTTAAGCTAATACTAATCTCACTCATCAATATCATCCTTAATCACAACAGTCTCTGCTTCAATCTCAAGCTTTTGTGTAAACATGCCATATACTTTCGCCAAGCTGTCTGCCGCACTTTTTCTAGTCGCTGCACTCGGAATAACCATTTTTATATCATCGCCGCCCATACTGTTTGAAACAGCCATAGGCTCTTTTATCTCCGCACGCATTGTAGCAGTAAAAAAAGCAAGAACCTCTTCTTGCTTTGCGATTTTCTGTTCGTCAAGCTTTTTTATCCGCTCTTCAATATACGATTTTATGTCAGGTTTTGTAAGGTTCTCATTTCCAATGCTTCTTGCACTGCTCTTACTGTAACCGGCCTTAATTGCTGCTTCTGTTGCATTTCCGCTGATAATGTACTCATCAGCAAACTTTTTTTGTTTAGGTGTTAATTTAATTGACAAATACATCATCTCCTTTTCTACACGAATTCTACACGAAAAAAGCGTCGTGCCACCACGAACGCCCTTTCGACCCATTAAGTGTTAACTTTTGGAGGTACAATGTCCAGAGATTCCCAAGAAAACCTTTCTGCTTCTATACCACTTTAACTATATCATAAATATATACTGAAAAACACTGAAATTTACTGAAAAAAACTGAAATGTTTTAGGAATTTATCAAAATATTTAATTTTTGAAGTGCCCGACCATGTATGTTATAAATCGACCTCTCATCATAATTAAGCTCTTCAGCAATATCTGTCCACCTGGAGCCCTCGAAATATCTCATCTCCATAACAATAGCCTCATCAGTCGGCAGCGTTTTAAACCTTTCAGTCCAATAAAGCTGGTCATTAATTAACTTATCAATCTCTGCGGTCTTCTCACGCTCAAGCTTGCAAATTTTATCCAATAAAACCTCAAGCTTATCTCTTGACTCAAACGCCTGGCATTTTGGCATACCTGTAATAACCGGCGAACCTATAGACGTTTTTAATTCTTTTAACTCATCAAGTTGCCGCTTCTTTGATGCGATTGCTTGCTTTAAGTATCGCATGGAGTTTAACTCTGTTTTAATTTCCATGACCTCTCCTTACGCTTCGATAAATTTTATAACTTGGTTTCCATCCTCATCAAAACAATACTTTTTTAAAAATAGCTTTTTCTTCAGCATGTACACCGGAGTCTTATCGCCTTTTACGTCTTCAACTACCTCGGTGCCGTCTTTTTCTGTGTACTTAAAGTCGGCGATATACTCAATCTTTCTTTGAACTCTACCGCCATACACAAATCTATCCTGAAGCACGAACCTTGGCTGCAAAATTAAGCGACTGATCTCTTTCGCCCTTACAAGCAAGCAGAGCTCTTTATATCTTTGCGCCTCTTTCTTGCTATCAAAAACAATGCCGTCAACCTCGGTCTTCTTTGCGTTATATTTACTTCTCGCCATATTTTATAACCTCACTTACTAGCCTTAAAGGCGCTTCTATCTCACTATTTGCTTTCAAGTCCTGTAGTAAAGCATTGGCGCAGATAAAGCCGTTCCAATTTCTGAAATTGAGCGACTTAATCGTATACTCAGAACCATCGTAAATAACCTTCTCCTGATTTTTTAAATATCTTTTACCAACTTCAACATCCATAGACTACCCCCTTAAATTTATTTATTTACACTAAAGCGTTAAGTTTTGCAAGTTAGACTAATGTTACAAACAGCCCTTAAGTCCAAACATATCTTTCAGTTCCTCGTCTGTAAAATCGTCCGTCTGTCTTTTTTCGGTTCCGTAATACTCATCTAATTTAGACACACCGGTAGCATTGTTTTTAAGCGGGTAAATATTAAGCCACCCATTGATTACACTTGCCCTTAAAATCTCAATCATAACGTTTTCATCGTTCCCTGAAAGAGATTTAAGCTGCTCTAAAAATAGCCTAAAGGTCTCAGCTGTAAAAGATTTCTTTTTGCTTGCCCTTAGCCTTGCAAAGCTTGTCAATTGCTTTTTTAATTCATTGTTTTTAGTAAAATTATCAACACACACAGAGAAGTTGTCTGCACCTTGCCCTTTGTATAGACTAGTATCACTGTTTGTGTTTATATTATTATTTACTTTACTTTCCTTTACTTTACTTTGTGTACTTTTGCGTGCAATAACTTCGTTATTGTTAACATTAACATTAGTTTCTGCAACATTAACTAGGGTTTCTGCAACATTAACGTCAACAGGACGCACATCATTAGTTTCTGCAACATTAACTAATAGATATTGATTAATCACTTCAACTTTTCTTCTTCTTTTGGTAATTTCAAAATATCTACTTTGAATACCCTTAGATGTAATAATTTTATACTTATTAAATAAATTTTCATCAAATAATCCAACTTGCAAACACTTTTTGACTGTTTCCAGTGTGTACACGTCCTTGACCCCAAGTGCCTCAGTAATCAAAAAGCATACATCTTCATCCCACCTCATGAAATACCCTTCGTCTCCGTAGATATTTCCGAGCAGGAGCATAATTATTGCAATGCTATTTGGCCCACAAGCTTGAATTACTTTTCTAATTTTTAAATTTTGCATAAAATCTACATCCAATGGAAAATAACTAATTCCTTTTGAAATTGGCCTTGCCATCAATTAAACCCCCTTTCGAGTGCTAAGCCCGTCTTAACAGTTCCTAGCACCCAAAATCTTTATATAAGTCTAAAATATCAAAAGTTATTAGATCTCTTCTACATCTCCGAAAGCTGCCGTCATTTCGGCAAGTGCTTTCTCTTTATCCTCATCCGTTAAAACAGATTCTTCCACTTCTTCTTTCGCTTCATCTTTTTTGTTGTTTTCATTTGCCCTTACACCTGCTTCAATTTCATCACAGATTCTATTGTAATCTGTCTTTTTAATGCTATTTGAAGACTTATAGCCGTATCTTTCCATAGCTGCTCTAACAAGCTCGTCGTCGCCCTTAGCAATAGCAAACATCCGCTTGGCTTGAGCTTGAGAAATAGTGCCGTCTCGGTCTGTATAGTATCTTTGTCTGTTTGAGTAAGTGTTACCTTGCAAGTCCATATCTTCTATGTCTTGTGTAAACACATCCGAAAGTGAACCGACCAAGAGTGCCGCATCAACAAGAGCCCGTTTTTTCGCCATCTTAAGAACGGTATTGTCCATCGTGTATGGATCTTGTTTCAAATACTTCTTCTCCATCGTATTGCACGAACCGAAACCCTGTGTTACGCTTACACCGTTTTTAAGAAGAGTACATCTCACTTGGTATTGAAAGAAGCCTTCGTCGAAGTCTCTCTCACTTTCAATGATTTCAAACTCCGTTGTTAAGCCAAGAAGCATAATTAACTTCTCTGCCCCCGGCTTTAAAAGGGTCGGCTTTCCTGTTCCCGGAATAACACCGAAGTCGTGATTTTGTGTAAACTGACTTTGAACAAGTGCTTGAAATTGCTTGATTTTTTGGATGGATGATTGCATCCCTTGCAAATTAACACTTTCAATCAAGCTTATAGGTGTAATTTCTTCTCTTTTGATATCAATTTCGCTCATAATAATACCTCCAATATTATTTTTTAAATCTTATTTTTATGTTTATATCATCAAGCTCAGAGCTTACCAATAGCTCTAAGCACTTCGCCGTGTATGATGCTATACTTAACTCTATCCAATCTCGATTCATCGACGGCTTTCTTTTCATAATCTCGTCGTCGATTAAACACTTGGCCAAGTTGATTCTTGATTGAAGTTTTAAATACTCCACTCTAGCATCGCCGGGCTTTGGTATAATTCCGTCCGGAAATGCCTTGCCCAAAAAGCACAAAGTGTTCTTTATTTCATCTAACAAATCTTCTATGCAGCCTAAATCGAAATCTCTTTCATTTTCCATCTTCCCTACCTCCAAAATAATTAATCTACTTAAAAACATTCTTTCTTAGTTCTTCCCTTGTGTCTACCTTATCGGCATCCATAACCGCTCTAACTTCCTTGTACATTTCTAAAAAACCTTTGGCCATAAGTGCAAAAATTATGGCCGTTGTAATTGCTATCATAGCTTCGCTTTGTGCAAGTACAAATATTATTGTTAATACAATGAGTGCTAAACTCACCGTAATTGCTTTCGTGTCCATTTCTAATCCTCATCTTCCTCACAATATTCATCAACGGGTATTTGCTCAAAATCACTAAGAGTGAGTCCGAATTTTCTTCGTATATCGTTAATTTCTTTTTGTGTAAATCGTGTTTGAGAAGCATTCGTTTCAAGGCTATTATCTAGTGTAGGCTCATCATCATTTTTATCGTAATTTAGAAAATTGCAATTGTCGTCTGTTTCTATCTTAAACTTAAGGAAAAACCTCTCTTGTTCTTCTCTTTCATCGAGTGGCGTTCTTGCATACTCGTCTATAAGGTTGTACAGCTTTTCTTTTAATTCTTCAGATAAATTATCAAAAGCAGCATAGGATGTGTTTATAGAAAATAGTTCGTTCTTGTATACACACGCAGCTTGATAATAACCATCATAAATTAAAATTGAATCTGATTTTTCTGATGTTTTAAGTCCAAGTTCTTGAACTTCTCTTATAAATTCTTTTGTTGTCAACATTCTTCTTTTTTCTCCTTTCTATTCAACTTTTTTCTATGTTTTACTCAACTCTATAATTCTTCGTCATTTAAATCTGATATGACTGTACTCTTTAAACAATAGCCATCAGTATCCTCTCCAGCCATTGCATCTAGACCTGCTCTGGCAAGAACTACGTTTTTATCAAAGCTAACTGCAAGTATCTCTTCATTGAACCAATTATAGAGAATATAAATTTTTTTCTTTTCAAATTCCATAACTATTCCCCCTTTCTTAAATCTGTCCGCCCTTGTGAGCCTTAACCCACTCGACAAGCTCACTCGCAATTGCCATAGCTCGTGTGCCGTTATACACTTTCGGGAAACTGTCCTTTTGCATGAGTTCCCGTGTTTTGTTAATTCCTAGTCCCAACTTCTCTGCCGTTTCTTCCGGACTTAATAATAACTTTTCCGTATGTGCCTCCTTTTTTTCATCAAGCCAATCTTCTATACCAAATGCGGCAAATGTTGGAATGGCTATCAAAAGAAATATAAAAATCACACTCACCTAGTTCTTCTACCTCTCTAAATCCACTTCCTCATAAATCTTCTCAATCTCATCTAATACACTCCGAAAAGTATCAAAAAGCATACCTCTAGGCATCTTCCCGACAAGATCCGGCTCTAATTCTGCATCGAAAGAATAAGAGTCAGTAATAAACTGTATAGCCTTTAAAAAAAGCATATTCTTAAAAAACTCCATTTTGTCCTCGTCTTCAAGCTCTTTTGAAACAATATCAACTCGGAAAGCATCCTCGAATGCTCCCTTTAAACTTCCTTTAATCTTCTCAATAAGTTCGTCCTCTAAATTAACGTAAAATTCTCTTGTATACTTCTCTTCCATACATACCTCCAAAAGTTCAAAAATCTCTTCCAACGATTTGCTTTAAGTAATCCTGTAACTCACTTGTGATTGCCATTAATCGATTTCCATTCTTGAAAACCGGTGCGTCGGATTGCTTGAAAAGTTTCCTTGTAAAAGCTTCTGTCATTCCTAAAACAACTTGTGCTGTTTCAATATCCAAAATCCAAGGTGGATTTGCTCTTAATTTTGAAGCTTCATCTATTGTCATTTGTGTCATAACTACCTCCACTATTTTTCCCCTATGCTATAATAAGTACAAGGGGGTGATAAAAAATGATTGATACTAAACAAATAGTCAATCAAGTTCTTAAAGACCAAGTTGAAAAAATTGAACAAGCCAACCCCGGAAATCGCATTCCGGAGCTTGTAATTAATCTAACTGCTTCAACGCTTCTTCAAGTCCTTGAGCAATATGACTCTCAACTTGAGAAATACTTGGCTTCTCACTTTGAAGAGAAGAAATAACCTCTTCAATCGCCTGGATGCGCTTTTCCATATCATCTAGGCGACTACATATATCCTTCTTCTTTCCAACCATAATACCTTCATATCTTTTCAGCCAATTTTGATATCGTTCGGTTTCAGCGGCACGCATTGCCGGAGAAAGTAGCAAAAAACTTTGGCTTTCTAAAATCAGAGACTGAAGCTCAACCATCGAATTAACCAAACCTATAAGGCAATCGAGCTTACTCTCGATGCCAACTACATATTCATCCTTCATATCCTACCTCTCTACCATCTCTCTTTAACTTTTCCATAACTACCTCCAAACTCAACACCCTGTGCTATAATAAGTACAAGGAGGTGATAAAAATGAATAAGCCAACAGATAAAACACCGCTAAAATTTCTAATCTACTATGTGATCGTTTCAACAACAGTTGGAATACTCGTATCAACAAAAGCTGAAAACAACACATTCTTTAAACAACTATTAGAAATCAATCTATTGGAGCTAATCTTAAATTTCTCGTTCATATTCACATTGTCATTATTTGTATGCCTAGTTGTTTCAACACCATACTTTATGACTACAAAGAAAGTAAAAGCACAAACATTAAACGAACTGGACAAACAAGGAATTACAAAAATCACATCTGTAATATCCCTACTATTTGCAATGATGAATACACTAACAATAGAACAATTTGAACAAGTATTAGACATAGTTGCCTTTATACCATTGTTCACAATATCTATAAAAATCTTTATAGAAATAGCCGAACAGAAATTAACCAAAAACTAAGAGTTTTGCTCCCTATCTCTCCAGCCAACATAGGCAAAATACAAGGAACCAAACAAACACAAAGCCAAAAGAATAAATAAATGAAATCTAATACTCTCATCGCCAAAAATAATGGCAAGAGCAATAGCTGAATAAAAGAAAAAATTCAAAACAACCATCCTAATAGGCTTGTCCGTCAAAAACTCCATAACCCTTGCAATAAAACCCCGCCTGAACTCTAAAAACTCATCAACATCTTTCTCTGTAATCTTCATCTTTCCTACCTTCCTTCCCTTCATCTCTCAAAAGACAAGCTCCCATCAACATATAAAAAATCTTATCTTTTAAACCCTTATCAACCTTATCTAAATCTATCGACAAATCGTCAATCTCTCTTCTTTCAAGCTCTGTAATAGTTTTTCCTTTCATATTTACACCGCCTTTTTGTAGATTATATCTACATTATAGTTGATATATAAAACTATGTCAAGTGTTTTTTGTAGTTTTTTAAAACTTTTTTCTTGACTTTTAACCTTATATGCTCTAAAATATACCTAGGAGGTATAAAAATGAACGAAAGGATAAAACTACTAAGAACCACTCTCGGATTATCCGGTGAAAAATTCGGTGAACGAATTGGATTATCTAAATATGCCATCTCAAACATTGAAATGGGAAAAAATAACCTTACCGAACAAACCATAATCTCCATATGCCGTGAATATAACGTTGATGAAGAATGGCTCCGAACGGGTAAAGGAGAAATGTTCTCCGAAACCCAGGACGACTACTTAAAAAGGATTGAAAAACAATACAACCTTGAAGAAATCGACCTAAAAATAATAAGAGCCTACTTAAAACTAAATGCTGATGAAAGAAAAGCCTTTAGAAAATATATAAAATCAATCACTGCCGAAGACTAAAACCCTTCCGGCATTTTTTTATTTACATACAAAACCCCATAAAGAATATAATAAAGCTTCCTTCTCTGTTCCTTATTGAGTTTTCTCACAAGCTCAAAAACCATTCTGAGTGTAATCTTTTCTTCCATATCTTTCATCTCCTACCTCTCTACCATCTTTTTCTGTAATCTTCATAACTACCTCCATAAGTGTTTATTTGTTTTGTTGCATATCTGCGACATAATCTCCAAAAAAAATATTGTTTAACTCATCAGAGTTTAAGTCCAATATTTTAGCAATAGTACTTGCTTCTTTGATTGAAAAAGTATCACCGGCGTTGAACCTTCGATACATGGTGGCTTGGTCTACTCCAATTGCGTCGGCTAGTGTTTTTACACTCACATCTTTTTCAACCATCGTCGCTCTAAGTTTCCTTATGTTGACCATAAAGTCCTCCTTTTTTATCTTTTTTACATTTCGCATATCTGCGACTATATATATCATAACATCAAAAAACATATCTGTCAATACTTTTTTCGCATATTTTGAAAAAATATTTAAAATTATTTTATATATGTTGCAATTATGCAAAAAGTATAGTATAATAAAACTAAAGGAGAAGTGCTATGAACATTGGAAATAACATTAGAAACAGAAGGCTCGAACTTGGTATGAGCGTTGATGAGTTGGCAAAAAAGATTGACAAAAACCGAGCCACTATCTATAGATATGAAAACAACGAGATAGAAAATCTGCCAACAACGATTTTAGAGCCGTTGGCTACTGCTCTTCTGACAACTCCAGCTAAACTTATGGGATGGACAAACAATGCCCCTCTAACATTACCAGCTCAACAATATCCATTATGGCCTTTTACCACCGGAGCCGGAGTTGCTGACTACGAATTTTCTTCCGAAAGCCTCGAAAAAATTTCAATTCCCGACCAATTCTTAGGAAAATATGCCGGGAGAAAAGATATAATAATATTTGAAGTAAACGGTGAGTCTATGAACCGAATTATACCGAATCACTCATACGTCGCCGTCGAGTATAAAAACATCGACTACTGCCCTCAAACTGGAGACGTAGTTGTCTTTAGATTATTAGGTGAAGGACTTGGAATAAAAAGATATATAGATATGTACGACGAAATAATGCTCAAACCCGAATCCACCGACCCCGTCTATACCGAACTCCGCTTCAATAAAAACTCCGCTGACGACCTCGAAATACTTGGAAAAGTTGTTATGTATAACGTACTATTAAATTAAAAGGAGTGGAGATATAAAATTTTTTAAAAAATATGTTGACAAATTGACAATTCTAGGGTATACTATAAATACAAAGGAAAGCAACCAAGGTTTTTGGTTATAAAAAGACCCTAGCATTTATGTTAGGGTCTTTTTATTGTATTATACAGGAGTGATTATGGACAAGCCATTTAAAACTATTGACGAACAAATTGAAATTCTTAAATCAAGAAAAATGATTGTTAATTCAAAATATGCAAGAAAATCATTAATGAAAAATGGTTATTACAATGTTATCAATGGTTATAAAGATTTTTTTCTTAAAGAAAATTCAAATGAATTCATTGACGGAACCAATTATATAGATTTAGAAAATTTATTTAAAATCGATCAGATGTTAAGTCAGGCTATGTTTTATGCTTGTCTTTCCATAGAGCGCACATTCAAGACAAATCTGGCATACTTTCTATCTGAAAAGTTTGGCGAAAAGGAATCAGATTATTTGAACAAAAAGAACTACTCGACCGGAAAGAGTTTAGGAAATAAAAAATGGCAAATTGATAATACAATCTGTGAGTTCAATAAACTACTTGATGAAGACATTCAGCCTATAAAGCATTATAAAAACAAATACAAAAATGTACCACCTTGGATTCTATTCACAAGGGCAAGCTTTGGTAATATTTATTATTTGTTTAAATTGTCAAGAAGCGATATAAAAACTAAAGTTATTGCAAGCATTCTAGGAATAGATTGTGCTGACGTAGATACACCATTGAAACAAGTTTTTTCAGATGCAATGTTTTTAATTTTACACTTTAGAAATAGAACAGCACACGCAAATAGAACTTATAATTTTACAATTCAGGCATCTGATCAGTTTTTAAAATTTCATGAATCATTTTTTAAACCTTTCAATTTAACTAAACAAGACAATTTAGATGGTATTTGCCGAAAAGATGTATATGCTTTCATTGCCTCTGTTTACTTTATTGATAAGGAAGTATATATTGGATTAAGAAAAAAATTTATTTATATATTGAAAGCCTATGAGCATCTAAAGCCTGTTAACTATATAAAACTTCTGCTCGCAATGGGCTTTGATGATAAACAAATAGAAAAAGATATAGAAACTATACTGCCAATATAAAAAAAATAAAAAAAGAGAACTCCTACATTACCACACGCACGGAATTCTCTTCGAAACGGGATACCTCTTATTTTTGTATCCACAATTATTATAACACAAAAGAAACACAAAAGAAAGGAGAAATAAAGGTGAAAAAATCTAACGGCGAAGGCTCAATAACCTTTCGCATGCGTGGCGGCCGAAGGTATTACACCGCACAAGTAACAATTGGAACTGATCAAAACGGTAATCCTATCCGAAAATCTAAGTCAAGTTTTATAAAGCGTGAAGTTGTAGATTGGAAAAGCGAACAGCTTGCAAAAAAACAAGAAGGCCCACTTAGTAAAGCAAGCGAGTGGACACTTGAATCTTTGATCAAGCACTGGCTTTTTAATATATATAAGGATACTGTTAAACCGAATAGCTTCTTTCGTATGGAATCGCTTTTCAGAATACATGTCCTGTCCCACAGAATTGCCAAAGTTCAACTATCGAATCTCACGACCATGATAGCAGAAAGTTTTTTTAACGACTTAAAAAACTCTTCTTCAAAAAGCGTATATAATGACGTATACTATAAATTCAAGAGAATTATGGAATATGCAAAAAATATACACGCTATAAATTCAAATCCTACTAAAACTATCACTCCTTTGAAAGTAAAAAAGAATGAAAAAGAAGTTTGGAGTGTCGATGAGCAACTAGCTATAATCAAATGTCTGGAAGATAACTACCTTGACAACCTTATACGTCTTGCCTTTGCTTCCGGACTCAGGCTTGGAGAATTACTTGGTCTTACTTGGGATGATTTAAAAGATGGTGTGCTTAATGTTAGTAAACAGTGGCAACGCCAGAAAATTATAAATGCAGATGGCACAAAAAGATATGTTGATATAATTGATGACCCGAAAACACAAGGCTCTGCCAGGTTTGTTCCGCTTCCAACAAATATTAACGAGTACTTTGAACAAAGACGTGAAAGCGGCATAATGTTTAAAGGCAGCATTGGCGGATATATAAGTCGTGGTGACCCTGCAAATAGGCTGAAAGAGATTCAAGCAAAACTCGGCATACCTTACAGAAACTTTCACATGATCCGTCATGCATATGCAACTCGTCTTTTTGAAAAAGGTGCTGACCCAAAAAGCGTTCAAAAGCTTCTTGGCCATAAAACAATTGCAACTACGATGAAGATTTACACCCACGTTATGAACTCACGAAAATCAGAAGTATCTGAGCTACTAAGTGATTTTTTTTAACAAAAAATTGTCTGCAACGGCATACCAAAAATTTGTCTGCAACGTGTCATTTTGTCTGCACTTTGTCTGCAACCCATCCGAAAACTTATAACAAGATATGCAATAATATGTAATTTAAATGCTTTTTGGATTAAATAGTGAATATCTTCAAAACTATCTAAAATGCTTGTATGCATTGATTTTTGATAAAAAAATAAGAGCAGTTTGAACTGCTCTTTTTGTTTTGGTGGAGATGAGGAGAGTCGAACTCCTGTCCAAAAAAACTATGCATCAAGCATCTCCGAGTGCAGATGTTTTTTAAGTTTCCTTCAAATTTCTAAAACATCAAACGCCGTCCGAAGTAGCTTTTGTTAATTTATATGGCTAAAAGCATCACCAAATAAATCAGCTCGTAAGTTGTTAAGGTCTCTGCCTCCACACGAGAGATAGGATTCGAGACGCGCCGCTTTTAATTAAGCAGCAAATGCAAAATTATTATTTTCTTCTGCGTTTAAATTTAGTTGCTCTTTTTTAACGTAGTTTCGCGAACTACGACTCGCTTCTTGATACATC
>QWBY01001547.1_pt1 | contig 21319 bp, 19 predicted proteins | sample 1972471 | NCBI WGS metagenome assembly QWBY01 (sample SAMN09866722, study PRJNA288562) | Human gut metagenome isolate term6_stool, whole genome shotgun sequencing... | reverse complement strand
ATGCCCATATTGAACGAGCGAGGATAGAATTTATCCAATTTTTTCTTACCTCCACGAATGCCACCTGTCGTAAAAAACGAGGTCATAGAATAGGAAATAGCCTTTTGCGTATCTGTAAACGAGTCGTGAGCAGCATCTGGTCCACCAAAAGCATCGGCAGGTTCACGTTGCAATTCATCTTCAACGGCTTGCAAATAGCCCTTTGGCAATACTACATCGGAGTCGAGAATGAGCAAATACTCACCGCTTGCACGTTCAGCACCATAGTTTCGGCTTTGTCCCGGACCAGAATTAGGCTTCATAAAATAGTGCAAATCCAAGCGGTCGGCATATCTTTCGCAAACATCTTTACAAGGTTTTTGCGAACCGTCCTCTACAATAATCACCTCAAAATCGGAAAATGTTTGGAGAAGAAGACTCGCTAAAAGTTCTTCAACCTCATCAGGACGATTAAAAACAGGAACTATAATGCTGTATTTCATAACTCTTATAGCGGCAATGAATGAGAAAAGATTGAAATGAAAGGTATAAAAAAAGAACAAAAAGGTATGGGAGATTATCCCAAATCCTTTTGTTCTCTTTGTTTTTTATGAGTTTACACGACCGAGATAGCTACCGTCGCGAGTGTCAATCTGAATGGTTTCGCCTTCATTGATGAATAAAGGAACGCGTACAACTGCGCCCGTTTCGAGTGTTGCAGGCTTTGTTGCGTTAGTTGCAGTGTTACCTTTTACACCTGGTTCGCTGTGAGTAATGGTCAAAGTTGTCTTCACAGGCATTTCAGCAGAAAGGATTGTACCATCTGAAGTATCTGTAACAACCTCTACAACATCGCCTTCCTTCATGTATTCAGCACCTGTAATTTGGTGAAGAGGAATTGGAATTTGCTCGAAAGTTTCTTGATTCATGAAGATATAACCCGTTGGGTCTTGGTAAAGATATTGGTAAGGACGACGCTCAACACGCACATCTTCCAACTTAAAACCAACTTGGAATGTACGCTCAAGCACACGGCCGTCAGCAACATTCTTAAGCTTTGTAATCATTACCGTGTTTCCCTTGCCCGGTTTTCTATGTTGAAAGTCGATACAAGTCCAAATTTTTCCATCAAGACGGATACATGTTCCGATTTTGATTTCTTGTGAATTAATCATAATCTGCTAATATATAATTTGTTATTTTAATTTGCGCAATTATTTAATTTGCGGTGCAAAGTTACGCAAATTATAGAAAAAAACATAAATTATTCAGCTAAAATTCTTTGTTTTCTTGGTTAATTAAAAAAGAATCCGTAATTTTGCAGCCCGTAATGTTGGATTATGTCTTGGCGTAACCCTTTTATTTGCATAATAACAATAAAAATAATATAAAGCAATGAAGAGAACATTTCAGCCTCACAATCGTCGTCGTGTGAACAAGCACGGCTTCCGCGAGAGAATGGCAACAAAGGACGGTCGCCGCGTATTGGCAGCACGTCGCGCAAAAGGTCGCAAAAAATTAACTGTATCTGACGAGCACCACGGAAAATAAATCCGAATGGCTTAAAGAAATTAAGTTGAAAGCGGAAAGAAGGAGAGAGTATTCTTTGCTTCTTTCCGTTTTTTTCTTTACCTTTGCCCCTATAAATTAGTTATTAATAAGGTAAGATGGCATCAAAGAAATTCGTCCACGGATTTTTTAGCACCTACATTTGGGGAAATATTCTCGCTATTGTCATTGCTGTAGCTTTGCTTTCGATTGGCATAAGATACGGTATTGACTATTATACCCATAAAGGCGAGTCTATCGTTGTGCCTGATGTGATACACAAACAGTACGACGATGCGTTGGATATTATGGACAAAGTAGGACTGAAAATTGAAGTTTCCGACACTGGATATGTGAAAGAATTGCCACCTGATTGTATCTTGGAGCAAACGCCAGTGGGTGGAAAACGTGTCAAATCAACACGTGTCATCTACGTTACTATCAATGCTGCAAGTGCGCCAACCTTGCCTTTGCCTGACCTTGCCGATAATAGTTCCCTACGAGAGGCACAAGCTTTGTTGCTTTCAATGGGCTTTAAGGTGGGCGACCCAGAATATATCCCAGGCGAAAAGGATTGGGTTTATGGTGTTTTAGTCAATGGAAAACGAGCAGAAGTAGGCGATAGAATACCTAATGATGCTATCATTGTCTTGCAAGTTGGCGACGGAACACGCGATGCAAATGACACAACGGGCTTCCGTTCAGATATACAATACGAAGAAGTAGAGGTGGAAGAGCCTGAATACGAGTATGAATACGAATGGGTGGAAGTGCCTGTCGATGAAAATGGAAACGAAATAAAGGAAGGAGATGAGCAGTATCCAAGAACTGTACCTTCTGTTCCAACACAGCCAGCGTTGCCTCCTGACCCAAGTTCACCTAAGCCTACTGATTAAAAAGTATGATGCAGTCAGAAGAAGAGTATCTTGAAGAAGAATTGTTTGATGACTTTCAGGAAACTGAAACTCCCGAAAGCAACGAGCAAGGGCTTTACGAACATTTTCGTTTAATTGTCGATAAAGGGCAGGAACCTGTAAGAGTAGATAAGTATATCTTTGAAAAAATGCAGCATTCCAGTAGGAATCGCATTCAAAAAGCTGCTGATGCAGGGTGCATTTATGTAAATGATAAGCCTGTAAAGAGCAATTATAAAGTCCGCCCCGATGACATTATTACGCTAATGCTCGACCGTCCGAAGCACGACAATACGATTGAGGCAGAAGAAATTCCTCTTGATATTGTCTATGAGGACGACGAAATAATGGTCATCAATAAGCCAGCAGGATTGGTAGTTCACCCTGGAGCAGGCAATTTTCATGGTACACTCATCAATGCTATTGCTTGGCATTTGAAAGATTTAAAGGACTTCGACCCTAACGACCCTGCTGTCGGCTTGGTACACCGCATTGATAAAGATACAAGCGGACTGCTTTTGATAGCGAAAACACCCGATGCGAAAACATTTTTGGGAAAGCAATTTTTCAATAAGACAACCCATCGCAGTTATAACGCATTGGTTTGGGGCAATTTAGTAGAGGACGAAGGACGCATAGAGGGCAACATTGGGCGCGACCCGAAAGACAGATTGCGCATGGCGGTATTCCCTCCTGAATCAGGAATCGGAAAAAATGCGGTTACACACTATCGGGTTTTAGAGCGATTTGGCTATACTACACTTGTAGAATGCAGACTTGAAACAGGCAGAACGCACCAAATTCGTGCTCACATGAAGCACATTGGACACCCACTCTTCGCCGATGAGCGATATGGAGGTATGGAAATTCTACGTGGAGAGCGTACTGCGGCTTATAAAGCATACATCAAAAATTGTCTGAAGTTATGCAATCGTCAGGCATTACATGCTCGAACATTGGGATTTGTCCACCCACGAACCCATGAACAAATGGATTTTACAAGTGAACTTCCCGAAGATTTAGGAGCAGTCATTGATAAATGGCGGAATTATATAAATGGTAAACAAGAACTAATGTAAGTTCATTCGATAAGAATCCTTGCAAGGTTAATAAATAAAAAATACAGAATGAAAGATATGAAACGTACAATAGCCATCGTCTGTGGTGGTGATTCCTCAGAACACGATGTGTCGCTCCGTTCGGCACAGGGGCTATACTCTTTTTTCGATAAGGAGCGTTACAACATCTATATTGTAGATGTGAAAGGCACCGATTGGCATGTGAACCTTGATAATGGTCGTATTGCTGCTATCAATAAGAACGATTTTTCTTTCAATAATGAGGGCGAAACGGTCTTTTTCGATTATGCTTACATTACAATTCATGGTCGCCCAGGTGAAAATGGTATAATGCAAGGCTATCTTGAGCTCATCAATATGCCTTATTCTACCTGCGATGTGCTAACATCAGCACTAACTTTCGATAAGTTTGTACTGAATCGTTACTTGAAATCATACGGTATCCGTGTGCCAGAGAGCATTCTTTTGCGCTTAGAAGATAGCTACGATGAAAAGGAAATAGAGCAAAAAATGGGCATGCCTTGTTTCATTAAGCCTGCAACAGACGGCAGTAGCTTTGGAGTTTCAAAGGTAAAAAATGCTGACCAAATTGCTCCTGCCTTGCGCAAAGCATTCATGGAAAGTTCAGAAGTTATGGTGGAAGGTTTCCTTGATGGTATAGAAATTACACAAGGTATTTACAAAACGAAAGAAAAGTCTGTTCCTTTCCCTATTACTGAGGTGGTTACAAGTAATGAATTTTTCGATTACAACGCAAAATACAATGGTGAAGTTGATGAAATTACGCCTGCTCGCATCAGTAAAGAGTTAGCCGACAAGGTTTCAGAAATGACTTCTCGCATTTACGACATACTTCATGCAAACGGAATTATCCGCATCGATTACATCATAACCAAAGACGAAGCAGGCAACGATGTTATCAATATGCTGGAAGTAAATACTACTCCTGGAATGACCGCGACAAGTTTCATTCCGCAACAAGTACGTGCTGCAGGTCTTGACATTAAGGACGTGTTGAGCGAAATTGTTGAAAATCAGTTTTAAAACATAGTATAACATGGCGCTATCCGTATGGGTTTGCGCCATTTTTCGTTTCCTTTGAAACGAAGAAAAAGCAATAACGTAAATAGAATAAGTTATGAAAACACCATCTGAATTTGACGATATACGTCCTTACGAGTCTGAAGAATTGCCCGAAGTGTATGCTCGACTTTTGGCAAATCCACAGTTTCAAAAAGTGATGCAAGTGCTTTATCCTGGTGTCCCAACAGAAATGGTGAGGCAAAAGATGAGTCAATGTAAGACCAATCTTGACTTTCAGAAGGCATTTGCTTATCCTTTCCTCAAAGATTTGATTGCAAAAGCAAGTACAGGGTGTGATATGGACGCATCGAAAATTGACAATTCCAAGCGTTACACTTTCATCAGTAACCACCGTGATATTGTTCTCGATTCAGCTTTTCTGTCTGTAATGTTGATTGACAATGGGTTTTCAACAACTTGCGAAATTGCTATTGGCGACAATCTTCTTACCCTTCCATGGGTACGTGACTTGGCTCGCATCAACAAAAGTTTTATTGTAAAGCGAAGTTTGTCGCCTCGCGAACTCATGGTAGCCAGCATGAAGATGTCGCGTTACATGGTTTATGCACTTGAAGAGAAGAATGATAATATTTGGATTGCCCAACGTGAAGGGCGTGCAAAGGATTCTAACGACCTCACACAGAAGTCTATTCTAAAAATGTTTGCCCTCGGTGGCGAAGGTACACTGATAGAAAAATTACAGAAATTCCACATTGTTCCGCTTTCTATCTCCTATGAATACGACCCTTGCGACTATCTGAAAGCAGCTGAAGCACAAGGAAAACGTGATGATGCTAATTGGAAAAAAGGTGAAAACGATGATGTTATAAGTATGCAAACGGGCATCATGGGCTACAAAGGCAAGATTCATTACCAAGCAGCACCTTGCATTGACACTTATTTAGAGGACTTGAAGGCGCAAAACCTTCCAAATGGGCAAGTTTTAGATGCACTTTGTGCGCATATTGATAAGGAAATCCATGCTAATTACCAACTTTTTGCGAACAATTATGTGGCATTAGACGAACTCGAAGGCACGCAAACTTATGCTGATAAGTATTCGACTGAAGAAAAAACAAGGTTTGATGCTTATGTGGAAAGGCAAATTGCAAAGATTGAAATCCCTAATAAAGACGAAGCTTATTTGCGTGAACGCATCGTAGAAATGTATGCTTACCCTGCTAAAAACTACTTGAAAGCCCATGCGTAAGTTTCTTTTTGCACCGTTTTTGATGGTCTTACTATTTGCAGCCTGCACGCATGAAGCCTACGAATCGGGCGATAGTAAATATTCTTATTTACGTTCCGATTTCGTTGAGGCTACGACTAATGCTGCTGCAACCTTTGTAATGGCGGAGACAGACGATGGAGAAAAGATTGTGCTTGCCCCTCCTTTGAAAACTAAATGGGCAACGTCGCCCGATTCAATCTATCGGGCGTTGCTCTATTACAACCGCTTTTCCGACCGTAAAGAGCCTATTTCGTTGATTCAAATCCCCGTTTTAAAGGTGCAACAAACCAATGATAATGCAACAACCATCGACCCCGTAGGTTTTACGAGTGCATGGCTCGCCAAAAACAAGCGGTATATCAATTTAGAATTGGCACTGAAAACTGGAGAAGTGAAAGCCGAAAAGCAACCTTTACAATCGCTTGGAGCTGCCGTTATAGCGCAAAAAGTAATGGAAAATGGTGCTACAAAATATGAAATTCAGCTGCTCCACAAGCAAAAAGGAGTACCCGAATATTACACAACTCGCACTTTTGTGAGTATTCCCACCACACTTTTCCACGCTAATGATAGCATTGAAGTGATTGTGAAAACTTACAATGGCACAATTAAAAAAGGCTTCAGACTCTGAAGCCTTTTTTAATTGTGCAGAGATGGGGTTGTCCGACTAGTCGGGCGTGTCTGATTCTTCGGACTTAATCTTAACTTTTTTGCCCTAACCGGATTGGTCGGACAAGTCAGACCAATCCAACTCGTCCTCTTTTCACTAAAAACTCACACTGCCAGTAATACCATTAAACCGCCTATGGCAATGTATGCCAAAGCATAAGGGAGGGCAGCACGGAGTATTTCACCATCTCGTCCTTGCATGTTACAAGCTGCTGTTGCAATGGCAATACTTTGTGGTGAAATCATTTTTCCACCCGTTGCACCTGTCGTGTTGGCTGCTACCAACCAGTTCGTATTGCTGTATTTTGAGTTTTTTATTGAGCAAAAATAGGCAGTGAATGAGGGAGCATAGTGGACTATGCGACCGAATGAACTGACGATTTGTGCCAATAAAAAACCAAAAGAAAGCAAAACGTAACACATTATTTAAAGCAATATATTACGGTGGTAATTTTTAGAACCCACCTTAAATCTGTTTAGGTAGGTAGAACTCACCTTTAGTTTCTGAAAACATTTAATTTATCTCTGTTACAAAGATAATATTTTAGAGAAGAAATTACTTAAAACAAGTGTTAAAAGATTGCATCTTTTACAATATTCGTTGAATTCATCGCCTGAGTTCCATATAAGAAATCAGGTTACTTTAAAGGAAATAAAGACCATTATGCAGGTACTATTTGTACACCTGAGTTAGTTTATAATGAGAAACTACGAGTTTCACATTGAGAAACTAATAGTTTTCATAAGAGAAACTGTGAGTTTCATAGGAAGAAACTAAATGAAGACTTAGGATTGAATTGGGGAAAATGATAAGTATTTTGATAAGAAAGATAGTTCATTTGCTGAGAAAGAAAATTGACTTTCGAGCAAATAGTGCGTTTTTCTATGCAAAAAGCACTTATATCGCTCAGATATAAGTGCTTTTGTAAATTGAATTGAACCTGAAAATTATTGCTGCAAATGGCGCAATGATTTCTTTTCTATTAAGCAAACGGCATAGGCAGCCATTCCTTCTTGTCGCCCAACAAAACCCATTCGCTCGGAAGTGGTAGCTTTGATGCTTATCATATCGGCATCGCAACCAATAACACTAGCCATACATTGCGCCATGGCGGGTATGTGTGGATTTATTTTGGGTTGTTCGGCGCATATTGTAGCATCAATATTAACCAAATGATAGCCACGAGTAGCAATTAAATCAATAGTTTTTCGGAGAATAACTTTAGAATCCATATCTAAAGTTTCGGCTGAGGTATCGGGAAAATGGTAACCTATATCACGCATATTGGCTGCTCCGAGAATGGCATCGCATATTGCGTGGATTAAAACATCGGCATCGCTATGACCTAACAAGCCGTGATGATAATCTATTTTGATGCCTCCCAACCATAAATCACGCCCTTCGACTAATTTATGGACATCGTATCCCATTCCTACTCGTATCATCTTTATCTTCTGTTAAATAAGTCTTTAATTCCGTCCATATCAAACGAAAGCGAGAAACGGAGAGTTTGGTCTAATGGATTGCTCTTTGCGGTGGCAATAACATAGCCTGCATCTAACGAGAATACGCTCATTTTGAAGCCAGCACCTACGGTAAAATACTTACGATTACCTTTGTTTTCGCTTTCATTGTGGTATCCAGCACGGAGCGAGAACTTGTCGTTATAAACATACTCAGCACCTACGCTCCAGTTTACTTCTTGCAACTCTTCTTTTGCACCATTTGGAGCGTCGCCAAAGCTCTTAAAGATACCCGAAATAGACGAAATATCGTAATATTCTTTCTGTAAACGGTCTTGATAATCGGTTTTCGACTCGTCAGCATTCTTCTTTGGATAAGTTGGAACCAACAGTTTATTGGCGTCAGCCGAAATGGTAAATCGGTTAAATTCATCAATTGGAATCATTAACGAAGCACCTAAACGCAAGTTAGTAGGGATAAATTCTGAACGATTGTCGCCTCCAAAAGTAATTTTTGAACCGATATTTGAAATATTCATACCAATTCCCAATTGGCATTCACGACTTCCTAAATTTATATAATTCTGATAATAAGCTGAAAGGTCGGCTGCAAAAGCAGAACCAGGAGTGGTTTCTTCATTGAAATTATAAGTCAAATCAGAATAAATCCAACGCACAGCTGCTCCCAAAGAAAACTTTTCGCTCAACATTAAGGAGTAAGCCGCATCGACAGACAACTCGTAAGGTTTGATAGTCATCGCTGCTGAACCATCAACACTACCGTCTGCTTGCACTTCACCTAAAGAAAAATAACGCAAAGAAGCTGATACTGCACTGTAATCGCCAATGCGATAATAGCCAGCAAGGTAAGCTAAGTCCATATCGCTTACCAATTGGCGCAACCAAGGAGTATAGTTCAAAGAAATACCCGCACGGGAAATAGTGAAAGGATATTTAGCTGGATTCCAATATTGTGAGTTTACGTCTGGGTCGGTAGCTACACCCACATCACCCATACCTGCTGCACGAGCATCAGGCGCAATGGTTTGCGATGTTACGGCAGAGTTTACAGGATTGAAAATATCTTTTTTATCTTGTGCTATTGCTGCTGTGACAACAAAAGACAGACAAAGCAGCGCAAATATTTTATTCAACTTATTCATTATTTATTATGTTCTATTATTCAAAAGTTAAGTTAATGGCGGTAAAACGAACTACCTTCACTACGCTATAAACGCTCTATTGAGTTTAATTATTGTTCAAAATGATGAGTTTCTTTGCTTTCGATTCCTTCACAGCACCGCCAGAACTCAATCGAACACGATAGAGATAGACTCCCGTTTGTAGTCGTGCGCCCGAAACAACGGTCAAATCCCAATCAACAGTATAGGCATTCCCGGCAGAAACTCCGCTCTCATTATGCTTCCACAACAAACGTCCTGATGTGTCGAAAACATCGATTTCAACATCAACATTCGCCCCAATGTAATTGTGAGTTACTATAAATGTGGTTTGCGTTTTGGCAGGATTGTTGGTAACACCAATGCTTTCAATATCAGGAGCTAATCCCTTTACGACATTGAAATCGAGGGTTGCTATTGATGGATTATTGAGAATATCCCACACAGTGAACTTCAATTGGTGACGACCTTCGGCAAGTTCTGGAATGCTAAAGAAGGTTGAGCCCTTCGTATAACTACCAAAGTCGAATCGGAAATTATCGTTCAAGTTATAAGTGCGCACCATTTCGCCGTCAATCATGAGGGTCATATCGTGTCCAATGCCGTTTCCTGCGGCATTAATACCGTTTTTATCGGTTATTTCGGCTACGAAATAAGGAGTCGAATTTACGTTTCCACCATTGATAAAGGCTGGCGTATTGAGGTAACAATAAATAGACGGACCGATAGAATCGTTGCTTACTTGTTCAGAACCATTGATTTGGAAATTATCGTTCATACCATTTGCCAATAAAGTATGGTCGTTATTCACTGCAAAAACATTGATTAATCCGCTTCCGTTGGCATAGTTTAGGTCGCGAGGAACGGCAAAAGTAAAGGTAAATTCGCCGTTGCGCACACTATCAGAGCCATTGAATAATATTTTTTGTCGGTCGTAATATTGAAATGGAGTATTGGTTTCATTGTCTTGCATCTTACAAGTAATGAGTTCACGTGTATCCCGTACGGTGGCGGTCATCATACCATTAAAGTTAGAAACCTTATCTTTGCCGTCAGAAATGTGTCCCTTTACCTTTGCAATAGAGCCACCTTTAAGAATTAATTGACTGTCTGGAGCCAGCAAATTATTGTTAATTGAGTCGATAACTACCTTTAAAGTAGGCAAATGTAACGACAAAGCAGGGTCGCCCAACAATGCAAATTGCAGTTTATTAGGGGTATGGTCGTTCTTCGAATTTATCATATCACCCTTTGCACGGCGTTGTGCTTCTCCCAAAGTTATAGGTTTTCCATTGTCCAAACTTAACACATGCTTCATGAAAGCCGTGTTAATGTATTTGTTATAATTGGCATAAACCGTTCGAGTAGTACCCCAAAATGCCATTGTACCACCTTTCTTATTCAAGACAGCTTCCTCTCCTATGGTTGGAACGAAACCGTCGTAAGGCATAATATCGCAACTGGCGGTAATCCAAAGTGGAAGATTCGTATTGGTAAAGGTTGAAAAATCGGTAATACGAAGTACTGCTTCATGAGAAATTTGTATTTCAGAACCATGCCCAGCATAGTCCATTATGAGTGCGCCCTGTGCTTGTTGTTGCTTGATAAGCGCACTTACTTCAGGATAAGTATGACCTGTTGAGGAAGTAACACGGGTATAAGCGTCCCACATTACTTTCTTTGCGACAAATTCAGGATATTGTGCTGTAATGGTTTCAGCCGTCTTATCAAGGTCGCGCATGTGCAAATTGTTATTGCCATCATCGCCCATATACATGATAACATTCTGCCAACTACCCGCATTTTTATTGGTTGCATAGCTGATTGTCTTATCTACCATGGTCTGAGCATCAGCTGGATTGCTAACAGGGAAACGACCTACACCCACATCTTCTTTGTCTTTGTCAAGCAATTGAACTCCTTCACCTTCGTCCATGAGGGTAAACCAACCATCGTTAATGTAACAATCGGTCAGTGAAAACGAGTTCTCGCTCTCGTAAGCCAATAGGTATTCATTGCGATTTAATGTTTTACAATCGGGTGTTACCATACGATTATCCCACACACAGTCGCCAAAAAGAAGTAAAGATTTTGGTAATTCTGCATCAGTCGTAGCACGGTCGTAAAGCATTTTTAGGTAACGGCGATAAGCCATAGCATCTGGAGTACCACTCGAAAACTCGTTAAAAATCTCATCTTCGGGTACAATGCGCACCTTCATTCCGTCGTGTTGCTCGTGGAAAGTAGCCAAACGTTGGGCTTGAGGCAACAAACGTTGGGAAGTTGGAATAACAATAAGCAAATCAACTGGCTTATGACTATGCAAATCTTGGTTGGTAATGTTGTGAACATATTCTGGAATAGGGAAAGTTCCTCCCTTCAAATCGGGGGCTGGACGGGGTGTATCGTAGGTCATTGCAATGTAATCTAACTTTGCTGGACCTCCCGAAATGGTTTTAATCGTAACCGAATCAACGGCTTGAAGATTTTGTAATGTGTAACTTTCTTCAACTTCTGAACCTTTGTCATACTCTCCAGTAGACATGGAAAGGTTGCCTTTGCTGACTCCATTGACTTCTATTTCAACCGTAGTTCTACCTTTTCCAGCAGTTACGCCTATGCTCATTGTTCCATTTTGGGCTTTGGCTACATTTGGTAAACGATAGGTTTTTGATTTCCCAACATTGATTGGCGTGTTCTCAAAGAAGCGACGACCACCGGGAAACCAACTGAAATTGTCTATTTCGTGCAAACTATGATAATCGTCGGCTAAAGGATAAACCTGAGAAAGGAAGGCTTCTTGCTCGATTGTCAATGGTGCTTTGTCGTTTTCCGTAATGAAATAATAGCCATAATCGGAATAATGGTTGCGAATGCGAGTAGTGGAGGTTTTTGATTCCCAACTTACAGGACCACGACCATAGAATAAATGTTTGCCATCGACTACGCAAATGGGGACTTCCTTTAAGTCATCAAACTCCTTTAAACGTTCCTTTGAAAGTACTTCATTCTGCAAATTTCCACCATAACCATAGATATGCACCTTATTAATATCGCTAAATCCAGCTTTTCGAATCACATCGGCAGTTAAATGATAGATTCCATTTTCTTTTACACGAATCTTTGCCCACTTTCCATTTGCTAAAACAGAGTGAGCAGCGTATATATCTGTATTCGTTGCGCCTTGGCGTTGCTTCGCCAAAGCATGCTTACTCTTGGGTTTAGAGGTAAGAGCAACCATGAAACTTACTAAGAATTGCATCTTTCCATCGCGCTCAACAATCGGAACAAGCGAAAATTCTAAGATTCCTTTCTTACGATTTACGACAATTTGCTGAACGATTTCAGGCATTGCGGGAGGGACTTCTGCCGTCAAAGCCTTATAACGTGCAATGTCTTTGGCGTTCATATCCATAAACTCAGGGTAACGTATTTCCAACTGATAAGTAGAATCGGCATAATTTTCGCCCAATGGAATGGCGTAATTAAAATGCGGAACGACTGAATCAATCGTAACATCTTCAACGGTAAGATTGAAAAAACGCTGCCTTTGTGCATTTGCCACCGTGGCAAGCAAAAGAAGAAAGACCCCAAGTATTGTACGTTTCATTTTGTTTGTCGTTTATTTAAGGGAGAAAACTCCCATTATTTACAATAAAAATTAAGGACTTTTCTGTCCTCAACATAGCCTTCCAAGTGGTCGTCAATGGCTACTGGCGCACAACTAGTAGGACAACCCGTGTAGAGAATATCGCCTGTTTTCAGCGTAAAGTAACGGCTGATGTAACTAATTATCTCGTCTACCTTGTAAAGCATATCACTTGTGCAACCCTCTTGAACCGTTTTGCCGTTAATATCCAAATGAAAGTGGAGTCGTTGAATATCCAAAAACTTATCCTTGTCAATCCATTCGCCTAAAACAGCAGCCCCATCGAAACTCTTTGCCAGTTCCCAAGGACGACCTTGCTCCTTTAATTTTTTCTGCAAATCGCGTGCCGTAAAGTCTATTCCAACCGTTACCGCATCATAATATCTATGTGCAAATCGTTCCGGAATTGTCTTTCCCAAGCGGCAAATGCGCACCACTAATTCTGTTTCATACTCTATCCGTCCTAAATCATCGGGAATAAAGAAAGGTTTACTATCTTTCAGCAACGAAGAATCGGCTTTCAAGAATATAACAGGTTGCTCTGATTTATTTAACGTATCATGTAACGATTTATTGTGTTCGGAATAATTCATTCCGACTGCAAATATCTTCATAATTAATTAGTTTGCTAAAATTTATTTCGCTTACCTTATAATAAGGTGAAAATATCAACAAGTATCTATCCAACCTTATTCTATGAACGCAAAGATAACTTATTTTCGTTGATATGACGAACAAAAACAATGAAAGTTTACTTCCGTTCTGCCATTTTGCAGACTTGCGTTTGCAAAGATACAATAATCGAAAAGCGATTGCAAGTTTTTAAAAGAATTATTTTATAAAGAAGTTTTTTTCAAAGTGCGATTTCTCGCCACGATTTCGTTGGGCGTGATTTATCACGTTCCTAATACACTAAAATTTGCGGAGAGGAACGTGATAAATCACGCCCCTACAAAGTATCATTGCTCGAAAGGTTCTATTTCCTCGTTAATCGCCTTACGAATATGTATTTCGGCTTTTTTCTTATTTTGCTTGGTCAGCCCTTCTTCAAGATTGGTAGCCTCCTTGTCGGCATAAGAAAACAAAACTGATGTTATCCGACTGTTTACATTGTCTATCATTTCTTCTTTGCTCTTACCCTGCGACTTTTTAGCCTTACTATATTTGGAAATGCTATCGGCAATAAAGTTTTCCATTTCTTCTTGCGCTTCTCCATATATTTCTTCTCCAAACAACTTTGCTTGAAGTTCGGCTACACGGTTGGCATCTGGTTGAACATTACCTTCTTGGTCAATATTTTCTGACAATTCATGGGTGTCTTGGGCAGCCACATCGCCATTTTGCGGTGCTGTGGCAGAGGGCAACTGGTTGATAATATCAATAATTGATGACGAACAATGGAAAATACTTGTAATATTGGCAAACAAGAAATTGCTCATAAAACTGTCTATTGTTTGAAATGCAAAAGAGCCTGTTTTGAAGTGCAAAAGAGCCTGTTTTGCACTCCAAAACAGGCTCTTTTAAAATTCTATAAAATCACGATAGTTCTATATTCCACAAATTTATTGAATATTATATGGAGGGATTTGCATCATAAAAACCTTACATTCCTACACCGCCAACGCCCATTTGCGAGTCGTTTTTCTTCTCTTGGAAGTCGTTGTTAATCTTGCTTTGATGTTGTTGATATTGCTTTTTGGTGTTACCAAAGTTCCATGTTATGTTCAGAGCTATCTGTCGGACAGGTATAACCACATTCATACGCTGTGTAAAGTTAGGACCTTCGCTGTATTGGTTTTGGTAAATTTTTCCATTGTATGGAGTAAAGAACGTCAAGCCAAGGTCGAGTTTGTCGTCAAAGAAACTCTTTGTCATGGTAAGGCTAAGCATATTGAAACCATTTCCGTGTCCTTGCAAGGTGTGTCGTTTGGTCATTCCGCCTGTGTAAAGACTAAACTTTAAGTCCCATGGGAAGGTTTGCTGCATACCAATATACGCCATTCCCTGCCAAGCGTATTTCTTTTGTCCCAATTGTGAAGAGCGCAAATCGCCGTAATCGAACCCACCATTGAAGAAGATGCGTGTTTTTGGCGACAAAGAATAATTAGCAAACATACTAAAATTAGTCCAGCGGTTGCGCACAATGTTACCATAGGTGGTGTTCAACATGCCGTTTCCGTCCATGAACGAATATTGTTCTATTTGGTTGTTAGCAAAGTTTTCAGCCAAAGTGAGGTTAATCATAAACTTAGGCGTGAAGGCATTGAACACCAAAGCAACGTTGTGGCTCGTTTCTGCTTCAAGGTTTGGATTACCATAACTTAATATCGTTGGCACAGAGCGGTCGATATAAGGATTCAAGAAGGTTGCCCCAGGGCGTGAAATGCGCATATTGTAGTTTACACCAATGTTCATTGACGGAGCAAGATTGTAGCTAAAACTTGCCGAAGGCACTAAATTGCCATAGTTGCGCTTAAAGTTTTCGCCTTTGCCAAGTATAAATTCTACATTTTCCCATGTGTGTTCGTAGCGTGTTCCAGCCTTTGCGCTAAACTTACCGAGTACGATTTTGTATTCTAAATAAGAAGCTGCAATGCTTTGTAGGTTCTTGTAATTCACACTATTGAGAGGGTCGAACTGCTCAATGCCATTCATAATGTTGTAATATTTAGAATCGGACGTGTTGCGGCGGTTAATGTATTTTACACCAGCATTGAAGGTTTGATTCTTTGCAAGCGGTGTGGTGTAATCGACTTGCACGGTGTGTTCTGTGCCACGAGTGGCAGCATCAGAATACATATCGTTCAAAGAAAGTGGTATTCCTGCTGGCAATGGGTCGTAAACACGGCGGTTTTCGGTTGTGTTAGGCGATGTTGAGAACAAATAACTCAAAGTTATGTTACTCGTGCGTGCCTTATTTAAGAAGCGTTGATAGTCAATGCTACCATTTAAAGACGTGTTTGCGTCGCGCATCATCATCTCGTCGCCATACTTAAAGCCTGCACCATACGCTCCGCCAGAGAAACTTGTGGTTGGGTGTCCCGTACTCTTCTTGTAATAATCGGTAAGTCCTAAGGATGCACCTATATTGCTTATTGAGTCGATTTCGTAATTCAAACTCACATTAGCCATGGTAAACGGAATGTGGGTCTTTGGCTTTTGGAACGAGTGCATAACCGAACCGTCGGTTGATGTGCGCTCTATGGTAACTTCAGGCTCGGCCATGTGCATATTGGCGTGCATAACATTTGCGCTGTAAGTGAGCTTTCCTTGTTGTCCACCCACAAAAGCCGATGATTGAAAACCATAGTTGGTAGCCGTAAAAGAGAGGGTTCCATTGTAACCATTCACACTTTGTTTCTTGCCTTCCATTTTGTTCATCACAATATTGAGTATGCCACCAACGCCTTCGGCATCATATTTTGCACCAGGATTGGTAACTACTTCGATTGATTTTATAGACGAAGCAGGCATAGCTTTGAATATTTGCGACGGATTGGCAGAGAACATTACGTTGGGTTTTCCATCAACGTAAACTTTGAAAGAACCTTGTCCGTTCACGGTAATATTGTCTTGTCCGTCCACAGTTACCATAGGAACTTTGCGCAACATAGTCATCTTGTCGGTTTCCATCTTTACCAATGGTTTTTGTGCCATAACGACAACCCCTTTCATCATCTTTGCATCGTCTTGAACGAGCAAAGTGCCGAGGTTAAGGGTAGGAGTAGTAGCGTCAATCTTTACCTTTCGGGTGATGACTTTGCGCCCCACTGAACTAATGGTAATGGTATAATCGCCCGAACCTTTCACTTCTTGCGAAATTTTACCATTATCGTCGGTTACCGACATGGCAACAGGTGTTTGCATATTGGGCTTTTTGAAAACACGAATCGTTGCAAATGGTTCGGTTTCGCGGGTAATAGAATCTATCAATTCGCCCTTTATAAGGGTTGTTTGTGCAAAAATTCCAGTGGAAAAGCACATACAAGCCAATGTAAATAATATTTTTTTCATCGTTTTGTCGTAATGTTAGATGATATTTTGCTTTCTGTTTTATCTCTTTTCGTAGCTATTCGGTTGTCAATATCAAAACCTAATGAGTTTTAAACTCAACAACCGAACGTGCTATTTTAATTTGTTTCTTGCGCTTTTATCCACTCTTCTGCCACATCATTCATGCTGATATTCAACAAATTCATTTGGCGGAAAACTTCTGGTAGCATCTCGTTTACAAATTCTTTCTTGCGTTCCTTGAGGATAGACTGGCGAGCATTAGGCGACACAAAGTAGCCTAAGCCACGCTTGTTGTAGATAATTTCCTCACGAGCCAATAGTTCGTAAGCTTTAACGGCGGTGTTCGTGTTTACTTCTAACATCACAGCATACTCTCGAACAGATGGTATTCGGTCGTCAGCCTTATATTTTTCAGCGATAATTTCGTCGCAAAGTCGCTCTGCCATTTGCTCGTAAATCGCTTTATTGTTATTGAAATTCATATTTAAGCCTTTCTTTTAAATTTGAGTTGAATAAAGATGGGGCATATAACAGCCCCAATGGTTTAAATATTCAACCAACGAGTATTTACAGCTTGTAACTTACAGTAGATGCGATAAGCCAAATAATAGCAAATAAATACTTGTATAATACCCCAACCCCATAGTATCCAAGGATTGTTTTTTACCCATTCTGGAATGTAAACCACATAGTCGGTATATCTATAAATCATGTATCCGTAGCCAATAAACAAACTTGTTGTGGCAATTCCGATAACGATAAGTGCCAAAGAAGTCTTCAACCATGCTGCTTTTCGGAACAACATACCGCCTAAAATGTAGGCTGCGTTGGTGGTAAAGAAGAGGAATAACATTCCATTAAGAGCGTTGTCTTCGTCATTTGTATCATAAAAATGATGGGTTTCGATGAGCAATTGTTTTGTAGTTACTGCCAATGAGGCGAACGTTCCCTTATGAATTATCATATTAATGAGCATTTGTAAAGCATCGGCAACGAAGAAAGCCGCTACTGTAAGCACTACTAAAAAGAGGGTAGACCCAAGGAAACGTGCCGTAAACTTCTCTAAATTGGTGGCAGGAAACATGAGTTCGTCTATTTTTTGCTGCTTCATTTTCAAGTCGCTGATTATCGTTGAGCCGCAAAGAACGAGAATAATGATGGTAACAACAGTCAGAAATCCACTTACACGGAAGAACGATTCTTTGTAAATATCGTCAGTAAGCGCTTCAAATTTGAATGGGTTGGCAACTGCTATGCACGCAAACGCATAGCCAAGCATCAGACCCAAAAAGTAATTCATGTATTCTTTTTTACGAATAAGGACAAGTCTTGAACAAACATATCCAAATCTTTTTATATTGAAAGTTTCCATATTGTTATTTCGTTTTTATTGTTTTACAAGTTGATTACTTACTTTTTTGACAACGTACAGTTTTGTTGTTGATACTTCCGTTGCCGTTTACTGTGCAAATAGGCTCAGTTTTGGTTGTTCCACGCAATGATACAAAAGCATTTCCTTCTATTCCTATCTGTGCATCGCCCGCATTTACAAAGTTAATATCCATTGAAGAATTACCAAAAATTCCTACATTTGTGCGGTCGGCAGTTAATGCTTCGACATCTACAGACGAATTTCCATCGATGTTAAGCTTAAACGTTTTGGAAGTTAATTCAGCTATATTTATACTTGAATTGCCTTGAATATCAAACATAACGCTGTCGCCTTTCATTGGTTTTACGATATGAATATCTGAGTTTCCTTCCTGTCTAATGTTGCGTAACGTTGGCATTGTAACGTAAACTTCAGCACGATAATCCGAAAAATTGAAGTTTCCGAAAGTTAATTCGCCTTTTCCGCCAACATTATGGTCCTTTTCATCAATGATGAGAACGCCATTTTCAACCTTCATTGTCACCTCTTTTACAAATTTTTCCTTCCCTCTTACAACTACTTTAAAGGTGTCGCCAGGAATAAGATTTACTGTTGCATTTCCCATAAGGAAGAGGTCTTGGAAAGGCGTAACCTTTATTTCTTTTGTAAGCATCTTACCATTATCTTGTTTTTTACGAATGCACGATGTAAAAAACATGGTGCAAATTATCATTGAAACACAAACAAATATTTTATTTAAAGCTATTTTTTTCATTTTCTTTCCTCCTTATTGATTGTTTAATTTACCTAATGTTGCTGCATTAAAGAGCAATTCAAGATTGATAGTAGTTTCTGAACTGTTGTCTTTTCTGCGTGCTATGACCGCATTTCCTTGCAAAGAAGGTTCAGCATAAAGCACTGATTCGTCCATTTCACTGGCGTTGCGGTAAGTGAATTCATATTCTTTCGCAATGTCTTCTACCGAAGAATTGAGTATCATTTCCGAGTTGCTAAGAATAAAAATATGGTCTAATAGCTGCTCAACATCATGAACTTGGTGTGTTGATATAATGAGTGTTGAGTCAGAAGGAAGATTTCCTGCAATCACTTTGCGGAACAAAGCCTTTGAAGGAATATCTAATCCGTTTGTAGGTTCGTCCATAAGGAGCAATTGACAGCACGATGCAACGGCAAAACTCATATAGATTTTTTTCTTCTGACCCATTGAAAGGTGCTTGAAGTTTACGTCTACTGTCATTTCAAAGTCCTCCAAACATTTCATTAAAATCTCTTCGCTGAAACGAGGATAAAAGTTTTGATGAATTTTTACATACTGTTTCAGCGAGAGATTTGGAAGATTATATTCTTCTGGCACTACATATATTTCACGAAGCATTTCTGGGTGGCGCTTCTTTGTTTCCATTCCGTCGAAAGTTACTAAACCTTTCTTTGGGCGAAGCAGACCAGCAACAAGGTAAAGCAAGGTGCTTTTACCCATTCCGTTCTTGCCTAACAAACCATAAATGCGATTTTCTGAAAGTGTTAAGTTCATACCATCGAAAACTTTTTTCTTGTTCCCGGGATAACTAAATACTAAGTTTTTTACTTCAATCATAGCTGTATTTTTTTATATTATTATTGCCTATTTAAGTGTCTACCTTTTTAGTACACTGCAAATGTTTAGTTTTATGTTAGTTTCTCCAAATTTTTAGGCATTTTTTTTCAATAAAACTTGATTTTTTTCTTATTTCAATGTTTTTTCATTGCTTACACCTTATTATATAATATAGGCGGAAATATTTTCTGTTCATTTACAAATTAAATTTTAGTTCTAAGTGTCAGACTGCTAAATGTTACCAATGAATATTCAAAAGTGAAAATATAATACACGAGAGGTAAGATAATTGAGAATTTAAATAATTGTTTTGAACCTCTATTGATTTTATTTTATACACTAAATGGGGAAAAGTTATCTGCAATACAATGTTTTATGTTGTTCTTAGTACATTTCCACAGAATGAATATAAATAGTCCAAAAGTGGTAATCTGTAATAATTTGTTATTCAATATGTAAGTTTTTGATAAAAAAAATTGCATATTAGAAAAGTTTTAGATATATTTGCAGTATAATTTGTATACAGATTCGCATCATGAAAATAAAGAGCAAAAGATTAGAAACTATCAAAATGCTTATTTCAAGCATGGAGCTTAGCTCGCAAGAAGAAGTAATTAGAGCGTTAGAGAAAGAAGGTTTCAAGCTCACACAAGCGACCCTTAGTAGAGATTTGAAACAATTAAAGGTAGCGAAAGCTGCTACAATGAATGGTAAATACGTTTATGTTTTGCCAAACGACACCATGTACAAGCGTGTTTCAACACCTGGAAGAGTGTCTGATATGCTTCGTAACAGTGGCTACTTGTCAATCGATTTTTCTGGTCAAATGGCTATTATGAAGACACGTCCAGGCTATGCGAGTGCGATTGCTTACAATTTAGACAATAGCGATTTACCTGAAATTCTTGGTACGATTGCTGGTGATGACACCATCTTTATTGTTACGCGTGAAGGCTGTTCACATGAAGACGTGATTTCATCTTTATCGTATGTTGTACCCGAAGTTATGGAATAAACAAAGAATAGACAAATTAGATAATATAAAACCCAACGAAGTTGTAAGCATGCAACCTCGTTAGGCTTTTATAATATATGAAACAACAGAGCAGAATGAAATCAAACAGTCTTGAATAAAAATACGATGTTTTTTTTAATCTATTATATTCGTTTTTATATCAAGTTGAAATACAAAATAGGCTCTTTTGAACTTCAAAACCTATTGTTTTGTGGCTCAAAACAATAGGTTTTAAAAATACTTACATAAGAGATTGATTTTCAAAGCAATACAGATTGGCTAAAAATTCCTATAAATTTAGATAAAAATACATCTTAAAAACGAATAACATTCATGGTTCTATGCCTAATATACCAACAAAAACGAAAAAAATATTCATTGCCCTTTATATCATATCAATGATTTTTATCCTCTATGCTGCCTATGATGATATTTACAATAATAGGTTTACAAGGTTGGTAGGCATCGGTTTTGTAGTGTGTTTTGCTACGTTATCACTTTGGAAA